>MHCFC02800__coassemble_1005_pt1 | contig 11346 bp, 13 predicted proteins | sample MHCFC02800__metabat2_low_PE_014 | metagenome-assembled genome bin MHCFC02800 | reverse complement strand
GCACCCGTTCCCGACGTACACGCCGCCGGGAACGATTTATATGCGAGAGGGCTGCGGCCCTCTCGCTTTTTTAAGGGTTTTTCGCCCTTTTGTCCTTTCGCAAAAATTCATCCAGATTTGATAATCGCGGTATTCTGGCTTTACCGCGGTCGATTATTCTGGTATCATTACGAAAGGACGATTGTCGAATGAAAGAACACAGTCTTCGGCTCGGGCGGGCGAGGGAGAGGATCATGCACATCCTGTTTCTCGTGGCGGCCTGCGCGTCGGTCGCGGCGGTGGCGCTGATCTGCGCCTTCCTGTTTGCCAACAGCATTCCCGCGTTTGTCGAGATCGGCCCGCTGAATTTCCTGCTGGGCACCGTGTGGCGGCCCGGCAACGATCTCTACGGCATCTTTCCGATGATTATGGGCAGCCTGTACGTCACGGCGGGCGCGCTTTTGCTGGGCGTGCCCATCGCGCTGCTGACGGCGATCTTTCTGGCTAGGTTCTGCCCGCCCAGGCTCTACCGCCTGCTCAAGCCCGCGGTCAACCTGCTGGCGGGTATCCCGTCGGTCGTGTACGGATTCTTCGGGTTGGTGGTGCTGGTGCCGTTCGTGCGCAACACGTTCGGCGGAAACGGCAACAGCATCCTGACGGCGTCGGTGCTGCTGGCGATGATGATCCTGCCGACGATCATCGGCGTGGCCGAGGCGGCGATCCGCGCAGTGCCGGAGAGTTACTACGAGGGCAGCCTCGCGCTGGGCGCCACGCACGAGCGCAGCGTGTTCTTTTCGGTGTTCCCGGCGGCGAAGTCGGGCGTCATGGCGGGCGTCATCTTAGGCGTCGGCCGCGCGGTGGGCGAGACGATGGCGGTCATCATGGTCGCCGGCAACCAGCCGCGCCTGCCCAGCTCGATTCTGGAGGGCGTGCGTACGCTGACGACCAACATCGTCATGGACATGAGCTACGCCATCGGCCTGCACCGCGAGGCGCTGATCGCCACGGGCACGGTGCTGTTCGTGTTCATCATGCTGATCAACGTGCTGTTTTCGCTGACGAAGAGGAGGTCGGAGCGATGAGGCGGGCGAAGCGCCGCGACCCGTTGTCCGTCGCGCTGCGGGTGCTCGTCTGGGCGGCGGCGGCCGTGACGGCGGGCGTACTGGTATTGCTGGTGGGCTACATCTTCATCATGGGCATTCCGAATCTGTCGCCGGAGCTGTTCGCGTGGGAGTACACGTCGGACAACTGCTCGATGATGCCGGCGCTGATGGGCACGCTGGCGATGACGGGGCTTTCGCTGCTGATCGCCGCGCCGCTGGGCATCTTTTCGGCGATCTATCTGGTCGAGTACGCGCCGAAGTCGAGCCGGCTGGTGAAGGTCGTCCGGATGACCTCGGAGACGCTCTCGGGCATCCCGTCGATCGTCTACGGCCTGTTCGGCTACCTGTTCTTTCTGGTTCAGCTGCGCATGACGTACTCTCTGCTGGCGGGCGCGTGCACGCTGGCGATCATGATCCTGCCGCTGATCATGCGCACGACGGAGGAGGCGCTGCTGGCCGTCGATCCGATGTACCGCGAGGGCAGCTTTGGCCTGGGCGCGGGGCGGCTGAGGACGGTGTTTCGCATCGTGCTGCCGTCGGCGGTGCCGGGCATTCTGTCGGGCATCATACTGGCGACGGGCCGCATCGTCGGCGAGACGGCGGCGCTGATGTACACGGCGGGCACGGCGGCCAACCATCCGGAGACGCTGATGACGTCGGTGCGCACGCTGTCGGTGCACATGTATGTGCTCTCCGGCGAGGGCCTGCACATCGATCAGGCCTACGCGACGGCGGCGGTGCTGCTCGCGGTCGTCGCCGGCATCAACGCGCTGTCGTCCTTCATCGCGAAGCGTCTGAACAAAGGGGTAAGAGGATGAATAAGTTTGAAATCCGCAATCTGGATCTGTACTACGGCACGTTTCAGGCGCTCAAGGGCATCAACATGGACATCGCCGAGCACAAGATCACCGCGATGATCGGCCCGTCCGGCTGCGGCAAGAGCACGCTGCTCAAGTCCCTCAACCGGATGAACGACTTGGTCGAGGGCTGCCGGATCACCGGCAGCGTGACCCTCGACGGCGAGGACGTCTACGGCGGCATGGACGTAAACCTCCTGCGCAAGCGCGTGGGCATGGTGTTCCAGAAGCCGAACCCGTTTCCGATGTCGATCTACGACAACGTCGCCTACGGGCCGCGAACCCACGGCGTGCGCGGCCGCGCGAAGCTGGACGAGATCGTCGAGCGCTCGCTGCGCGACGCGGCGATCTGGGACGAGGTCAAGGATCGTTTGAAAAAGAGCGCGCTCGGCCTCTCCGGCGGCCAGCAGCAGCGGCTGTGCATCGCGCGGGCGCTGGCGGTCGAGCCGGAAGTGCTCTTGATGGACGAGCCGACCTCGGCGCTCGATCCGGTGTCGACATCGAAGGTCGAGGAGCTGGCGATGTCGCTGAAGCAGAACTACACCATCGCCATCGTCACCCACAACATGACGCAGGCGCTGCGCATCTCCGACTGCACGGGCTTTTTCCTGCTGGGCGACCTGATCGAGTTCGGCGAGACGGAGCAGATCTTCTCCAACCCCCGCGACAAGCGCACGGAGGACTACATCACAGGGAGGTTTGGCTGATATGAGGACCCGGTTTGACGAGCAGCTCTCGCAGCTCAACGCCGATCTGATCGACATGGGCACCATGATCGAGTACGCCATCGAATCCAGCGCGAACGCGCTGATTTCGCTCGACGGCGAGCTGGCGAGGAAGATCGTGGCGTTTGACCACGATGTGGACCGCAAGGAGCGCGACATCGAATCGCTGTGCCTGAAGCTGATTCTGCACCAGCAGCCGATCGCCCGCGACCTGAGGCTGATCTCGGCGGCGCTGAAGATGATCACGGACATGGAGCGCATCGGCGACCAGGCGGCCGACATTGCCGAAATCGTGACGATGATGGTGCGCGACAACCCGCCGCGCATTCCCGGCCACTTTCAGGACATGGCGCGCGCGACGACCGGCATGGTGCGCAGCGCGATCGACGCGTTCGTCACGCGCGATCTGGAGCTTGCGCGCAGGGTGATCGAGCAGGACGACGTCGTCGATGGCCTGTTCAACGACGTGCGCGGCGACCTGATCGACCTGCTGGCGCGCAGCCCCGAGCGCGGCGGACAGGCGCTGGATCTGCTGATGATCGCCAAGTACTTCGAGCGCATCGGCGACCATGCCACGAACATCGCCGAGTGGGTGGAATTCGCCATCACCGGCACGCACAACGAGGAGGGCGAAGCATGATCTACTATGTGGAAGACGACGAGAGCATCCGGGATTTGCTGCTGTATGCGCTCAGGCAGAGCGGCTTTGAGGCCGTGGGCTTTTCCGATGGCGCGGCGTTTTGCGAGGCCATCGACGCGGGACGGATGCCGGAATTGATCCTTCTGGACATCATGTTGCCCGGCGAGGACGGCATCTCGATCCTCCGGAGGCTCAAGCAGGACGGCCGCACGGCGAACATCCCCGTGATCATGCTCACGGCGAAGGGCTCGGAGTACGACAAGGTGCTCGGCCTCGACGTCGGCGCGGACGATTACGTCACCAAGCCGTTCGGCGTCATGGAGCTGATCGCGCGCATCAAGGCCACGCTGCGCCGGGCCGGAAAGCTCAGCAACCGGCGGCAGTTCAGCTATGGCGGCATCGTGCTGGACGACGAATCGCACACCGTCACCGCCAATGGGACGCCGGTCACGCTGACGTTCAAGGAGTACGAGCTGCTGCGCTACCTGCTCGAAAACGAGGGCATCGCGTTCGACCGCCCGCAGCTGCTCAACGGCGTCTGGGGCGTGGACTACTTCGGCGGCACGCGCACAGTGGACGTGCACATCCAGACGCTGCGCCAGAAGCTCGGCTCCTGCGGGGACTGCATTGAGACCATCCGCGGCTTTGGCTACCGGATCGGAGGGAAAGCCCGATGAAGGATCGGATCTACCGCGGCACGGTGCGCATCGTGCTGGCGTCGATTGCCATCTTCAGCCTGATCTTTGCGGTCGGGCTTTACTTCGTGTTCACCGGACACTTTCAGAACCAGCTCCGCACGGAGCTGGAGCTGCTGGCGGGCGCGATGAACGCCGCGGAGGATCCCGAGACGCTGTTTGCGCTGTGGAGCGGCGAGGGCGCCGGCACAAGGCTGACGCTCATCGCCGCCGACGGCACGGTGCTGGCCGACACGGAGGCGGAGGCCGGCGAGATGGAGAACCACGCCGGGCGGCCCGAGGTCGGGCAGGCGCTCGAAACGGGCTTCGGCTCGGCGCGCCGCCAGTCGCCGACCTTGGATGAGATGACCTACTACGTCGCCCAGCGGCTCGACGACGGAAACGTGCTTCGGCTGGCGGGCGACCTGCAGAGCGTCGTCAGCGTGCTGCTGGGCGCGTTTCTGTGCGTGTTCCTCGCCGCGCCGCTGACGTTGCTGGCCAGCTCGGTGATGGCCGAGCGGACGACGCGGGCAATCATCCGCCCCATCGACGCGCTGAACCTCGACAAGCCTTCGGAAAACGAGATCTACGACGAATTCGCGCCGCTGCTGGCGCGGCTGTCGGTGCAGAACCGCCGCATCGAGAGCCAGATGCGCGAGCTGTCCCGCCGGCAGACCGAGTTCGCCGCGATCACGGCCAGCATGTCCGAAGGGCTGGTCATCCTAAACGCCCGCGCCGAAGTGCTCTCGATGAACGACGCCGCGCGGCGGATCTTCCGCGTTGGCGACGCCGACTATACGGGCCGCTATGTGCTGGCGCTGCACCGCTGCCCGGAGCTGATGCGCGCCATCCGCGGCGCGCAGGCCGGCAAGCCGGTCACCGAGCAGATGCGCACGAACGGCCGCGTCTACCAGCTGATCGCCAGCCCTGTGCGCGAGGGCGACGAGACGGCCGGCATGCTCTTGCTGATCCCCGACGTGACCGAGCGCGTCGAGGCGGAGCGCAACCGCCGCGAGTTCTCCGCCAACGTCTCGCACGAATTAAAGACGCCGCTGACGTCGATCATGGGCTGCGCGGAGCTGTTGCGCAGCGGCATCGTCCGGGAGGAGGACGTGGCGAAGTTCTCCGGCCAGATCTACGATTCCGCCCAGCGGCTGCTCAGGCTCGTCGAGGACATCATCCACCTGTCCCGGCTGGACGAGGGCGCGCCGGTGGCGATGGCGGAGATGGATCTGGCCGAGGTTGCGAAGGAGGTCTGCGGGCGGCTGCAGTCCACCGCCGACGACGCCGGCATCCCGCTCCGGCAGCAGCTCAAGAGCGCGAAGATCGTCGCCGCGCGGCAGATGATGGACGAGCTGATTTCCAACCTCGTGGACAACGCGATCAAGTACAACCGCCCCGGCGGCGACGTGACCGTCGAGGTCGAGCCGCTCGGGGACGGCGCGCGGCTGACCGTCCGCGACACGGGCATCGGCATCGACTCCGAGCACCACGCGAAGATCTTCGAGCGGTTCTACCGCGTGGACAAGAGCCATTCGCGCGAAATCGGCGGCACCGGCCTCGGCCTTTCGATCGTCAAGCACATCGCGGCCCTGCATCAGGCGAGCATCGACATCGACAGCGAGCTCGGGCAGGGAACGCAGATCACCGTGATCTTTCCCGCGGAACCCGAGGCGTAGATGTGGACGGGGGAGCTTGCTCCCCCGCCACGACCACCCCCTCTTCAGTTTCCGCTGAAATCCTACGGATTTCCGGGCGCGGAAACTGCAAGGAAGCGATTTTTGCTCTGGGAAATAGGATTTCCCGACGCAAAAATCAGCACCCGTTTCCGACGCGCAGGTCGCCGGGAACGATTTTACTGCGAGAGGGCCGAAGCTCTCTCGCGCTCTCCCGGGGGATTAAAAGGCGAAATCCCCGCGCGTCTGCGTGGGGATTCGGAGGTTGTGGGCGCTGCTTTTCTCGCCTTGGTGCGAAGCGGCGCTTCATTTGAATGCCTGCTGAATGTCTACGAAGCGTCCGCTCGCTTCAGCTCCTGAATGAGCCCCTCCAGAAACTGCGCGGCGCCTGCGTCCGTCAGCACATGGTTGAGCCGCAGGTCGTCCATGAAGTAGTCCCGGAAGGCCGCGATCAGCTGCGGGTGCTGGATGATGCTCGAGCAATAGCCCTTCTGAATGGTGGATTCCTTGACGGCGGGGAAGGCCGTGATGCCCAGCCCCTCCATGCAGTCGACCTCTATGATGGGCGCAGCGTCCGGGTTTTTCCAGAAGTAGAGCGTGAAATAGCCGTTGTGCCTGTGCTGGTCGAGGAGGTGCTCCAGTATGGCGATGCGCTCGTCGACGGAGAACGGCCGCATGAACTCGAAGTGCTCCGTCATCAGCCCGGTCCGGCAGAACCGGGCGAGCGCCGATTGCGACAGCAGCAGGTGCTTTGCGCGCCGGCTGGCGAACATGTTCTGAAAGCGCGCCTCCTGACATTGCAGAAAGACTTCCAGCAGATGGGCGATGTCGGATTCGGAATATCCGGGGAACGCCGTCATCACGCCGCCGTCGAGCAGCGACGCGCGCATGTGCTCCGTGGGGATCAAATTGGCGCACAGGTCGGGCTTGATCGCATACAGGTTGCGGTTGAGCTCGCAGTCGTGCCAGTATTTGAACACATCGATGAACGTCGCCGGGCCGCTGTCGATGTGGCAGGAAGCGGTGATGGCGGCGCACCGCCCCTTTTCGGCGGCCAGTATCTCCGTGAAAAAAGAAAACAGGCCGTCGGCGGACGGCGCCTTGAGGATGTGCGGGGTTCTGGCGTCGCTGAACTGGACGAGACAGTCGGATTCCGCGCCGTCCGGGCCGGTCACGCGCGCGCAGAGCAGGCTCGAGCCAAACGCCAGCCGGCGGCGGCAGCCCTGCTCCAGCGAGTAGGCGCGGTAGTTTGGCAGATAAGACATCTGCGATACGCAGTTCAGCGCCGCGGCCGCGGCCATCTCGCTGGAATCCAATAGGAAGAAGTGCTCAAACGTAAAGTTGCCGTGCGCGGCGAAGATGGCACGAAGCCCCGAGAACAGCGACGGAAACGTGCAATTGATCGCGATCAGCCGCGCGCTGTCCGCCGCGTCCAGCTCGCTGAAGAACGCCTTGAGCGAATCCGGCGGCGCGGCCGGGCGCGCGTGCAGAAGGTCGCGGATGATCCGCCGCGCCGCCGTGGCCTCGACGCCCACGCGGCTGACCTCCAGCGATTCCGCCAGCAGGGCGGCGTCCTCGGCGGAGAGCATCCCCGAGCGCTGGAGTTTTTTGAAAAACGTGTGCTGGTGGCCGTAGCTGCTCTCGCCCCGCAGGATGCGGACGATGCTCGTCTTGCTGGCATACCCGAGGCTCGAAGCCAGGTATTGCAGCGACCACCGGTGCTTCCTGAGAATCCCGTTCAGGCAGGCCGGAAAATCGCGAATGTCGTCGTACATAAAGTCCTATCCCTCCCCCTTCATGATACCATGCTGAAATGTTAATTTCAAGCTAAAACGAAGAAACACATTTGATATGTGACCGGCCGCCGGAGGCATGCGCGCGTTGGCGGCGCCTTTGCGCGGCTGTCCGGCCGGGAAGGCGCGGGATTGGCCGCGAGGCGGCAATGTGAACGAAGAAATAACATAAAATTGCCCGGAATTGTTTGCATAACCGGCGGAAACGGTGTATAATAGAAAAGTCGTGTGCAGGGCGATCCATGGGCAAAATTGCCGGATTTGCCGGATCTGCAACCCTGAATCACGCGCGAGGGATGAACCGGAAGGTTGCGGTTAGCCGGGAATTTCCGGGGACCAGTCCGCGAATCGGACGACGGAGCTCATGCCCGTCGAAAGAAAAATAATTGGAACACGCCCGGCAGCGTGTGCATGAGTTCGACAGGAGGAACAAGTCAATGGCAAACCAGAAGATCCGCATCAAGCTCAAGGCTTACGAGCACTCGGTCATCGACGCCAGCGCGGCGCGCATCGTTGAGACCGCGAAGCGCACCGGCGCGCGCGTGTCCGGCCCGATCCCGCTGCCGACCGAGAAGGAGATCGTCACGATCCTGCGCTCTCCCCACAAGCACAAGGATTCCCGCGAGCAGTTTGAAATGAGGACGCACAAGCGCCTGATCGACATCCTGCAGCCCACGCAGCGCACCGTGGAATCCCTGACGAAGCTCGACCTGCCGGCGGGCGTTGAAATCGAGATCAAGCTGTAAGGCGGCGCGGGCGCGCTCTCACGGCGCTCAAGGCCCCGAGCGGCTTATCGTGCAAACTGCCCAGCGGTTTGCGTAACAACCGAAAGAGGTGTAACAATGAAAAAGGCAATTCTCGGCAAGAAGATCGGCATGACGCAGGTTTTCGTCTCCGACGGACGCCTGGTGCCGGTCACCGTCGTGGAGGCGGGCCCCTGCACCGTGACCATGGTGAAGACCTGCGCGACCGACGGTTATGAAGCGATCCAGGTCGGTTTCGGCGAGCTCTCCGAGCAGAGGGCGAAGAAACTGCTGAACAAGCCCGAGCTAGGTCATTTTGCCAAGGCTGGCGTCGCCCCGGCGCGCCACCTGCGCGAGTTCCGCATGGACGACATCTCCGGCTACTCCGTCGGCGACACGATCAAGTGCGACGTGTTCGCGGAGGGCGACAAGATCGACGTCGTCGGAACCTCGAAGGGACACGGCTATTCCGGCGTCATCCAGCGCTGGAACCAGCACACCGGCCCGATGGCACACGGCTCCAAGTATCACCGCGGCGTCGGCTCTCTGGGCGCCAACTCCACGCCTTCGCGCGTGTTCAAGAACAAGCATATGCCCGGCCAGTACGGCGGCGACCGCGTCACCGTGCAGAACCTCGAGGTCGTCAAGGTGGATGCGGAGCGCAACCTGCTTCTGATCAAGGGCGCGATCCCCGGCGTGAACGGCAGCCTCGTCATGGTTCGCGACGCTGTGAAGGGTTGATAGGAGGACGCAATCATGGCAAACGTTAAAGTATACAATATGCAGGGCGCCGCGGTCGGCGAGATGACGCTGTCCGACGATGTGTTCGGCGTTGAGGCGCATGTGCCCGCGATGCACGCGGTGGTTCGCGCCTACATGAACGCCCAGCGCCAGGGCACCCAGTCCGCGCTGACCCGCACCGAGGTGCGCGGCGGCGGACGCAAGATCTACCGCCAGAAGGGCACCGGCAACGCGCGCCATCACGGCCGCCGGGCGCCCCAGTTCACCCACGGCGGCGTGGTGTTCGCCCCCAAGCCGCGCGACTACCGCATCAGCGTGCCGAAGAAGGTTCGCAGGCTCGCGATGAAGAGCGCGCTGTCGTGCAAGGTCAGCGACGCCGAGTTGGTCGTCGTGGACAAGATCGAGCTGGCCGAGGCCAAGACCAAGAACGTCGTTTCGATGCTCAAGGCCCTGGGCGCGGACAAGAAGGCCCTGATCGTGACCGCCGACGCCGATCCGATGGTCGTGCGCGCGAGCAACAACATCTCTGGCGTCAAGACCACGTTCGTGGGAAGCCTGAACGTCGTGGATATCCTCAACTGCGACAAGATGATCGTTTCTCAGGACGCCGTGAAGCGTGTCGAGGAGGTTTACGCAGAATGAAAAGCCCGTATGACATCATCAAAAAGCCCGTTCTGACGGAGAAGTCCTACGACGCGATGGCCGAAAAGAAGTACACCTTCGAGGTCGCCATCGGCGCGAACAAGACCGAGATCAAGTACGCCATCGAGGCCGTGTTCCCGGGCGTGAAGGTCGAGTCCGTCAACACCATGCGCACCATCGGCAAGATGAAGCGCCAGGGCCGCACCCAGGGCCGCACGCCCGAGGTCAAGAAGGCCATCGTGAAGCTCAAGAAGGATTCCAAGGGAATCGAGTTCTTCGAGGGCATGGGCGCGGAGGCGTAAGCGCCGTTCCCGGGCAACCGGCGCCCGAAGCCGGAATCATGGCTGGTTCGCCGATAAGGAACCATACAGGAAGGAGAGACTCCAACAATGGCTATTCGAGTGTACAAGCCGACCTCGCCCGCGCGGCGCTTCATGTCGGTCCTGACCTTCGAAGAGATCACCAAGAAGCAGCCCGAGCGCTCGCTGGTGACCGATCTGCGCCACAAGGCCGGCCGCAACAACTCCGGCAAGATCACCGTCCGCCACCAGGGCGGCGGCGCGCGGCGCAAGTACCGCATCATCGACTTCAAGCGCACCAAGGACGGCATCCCCGCGACCGTCAAAGCGATTGAGTACGATCCGAACCGCACCTGCTTCATCGCCCTTCTGGCCTATGCCGACGGCGAGAAGCGCTACATCCTGGCCCCGCTCGGCCTGAAGGTCGGCGACACGGTCATGTCCGGCCCCGAGGCCGACATCAAGCCCGGCAACTGCCTGCCGATCGCGAACATCCCGCTCGGCACCCTGATCCACAACGTCGAGATCAAGGTCGGCAAGGGCGGCCAGATGGTCCGCTCCGCCGGCACCGCCGCGCAGGTCATGGCGAAGGAAGGCGCTTACGCGCAGATCCGCCTGCCCTCCGGCGAGGTCCGCAAGGTCGCGATGACCGCGCGCGCGACCGTCGGCCAGGTGGGCAACACCGACCACGCCAACGTCCGCATCGGCAAGGCCGGCCGCAAGCGCCACATGGGCGTGCGCCCGACCGTCCGCGGCGTCGTCATGAACCCGGTCGACCATCCGCACGGCGGCGGCGAAGGCCGTTCCCCGGTCGGCATGCCCGCGCCGATGTCCCCGTGGGGCAAGAAGACGCAGGGCGTCAAGACGCGCAAGCACCGCAAGTACTCCGACAAGCTGATCGTCAGCAGACCGACCAAGAAGAAGTAAGCCTGAAAGGAGGCAAACCAGATGAGCAGATCAATCAAGAAGGGGCCGTTCATTCAGCCCGTGCTTCTCAAGCGCGTGCAGGAGATGAACGCCAAGGGCGAGAAGAAAGTCCTCAAGACCTGGTCCCGCGCTTCCACCATCTTCCCGGATTTCATCGGGCACACGGTTGCCGTCCACGACGGCCGCAAGCATGTTCCGGTCTATGTGACCGAGGACATGGTCGGACACAAGTTCGGCGAGTTCGCCCCGACCCGCACTTTCAGGGGACACGCCGGCGAAAAAGCGTCGACCCGCAAGTAAAGGAGAGGAAATCAAATGGCAACTCGTGTTAGAGAGAAGGCCGCCGCGCGCAAGCAAAACGCCGACAAGCGCCCGCGCGCGACTGCGAAATATGTCCGCGTCGCTCCCCGCAAGGTCAAGATCGTCGTCGATCTGATTCGCGGCAAGCAGGTGGATCAGGCGCTCGCGATCCTCGCGTACACGCCCAAGAGCGCGGCGCCGGTCGTTGAGAAGCTGCTCAACTCCGCCATCGCCAATGCCGAGAACA
>MHCFC02800__coassemble_986_pt1 | contig 11593 bp, 9 predicted proteins | sample MHCFC02800__metabat2_low_PE_014 | metagenome-assembled genome bin MHCFC02800 | reverse complement strand
GTGACCAGCGATTCGGTGGTCAGCACCATCGCGGCCACGGACGCGGCGTTCTGCAGCGCGCAGCGGGCGACCTTCGTCGGGTCGGTGATGCCGCGGTCGATCATGTCGACGTACTCGTCCTTGGCGGCGTCGTAGCCGTAGTTGACCTCGCCCTTGGCGCGGATCTTCTCGACGATCACGCTGCCCTCGACGCCGGCGTTCGCCGCGATCTGGCGAACCGGCTCCTCCAGCGCGCGCAGCACGATGTTCACGCCGGTGCGGACGTCGCCGCTGGTCTCCTTGACCAGTTCGGCCACCGCGCCGCAGCAATCCAGCATCGCCGTTCCGCCGCCGGGCACGATGCCCTCTTCGACGGCGGCGCGGGTCGCGGCCAGCGCGTCCTCGATGCGCAGCTTGCGCTCCTTCATCTCGACCTCGGTCGCGGCGCCGACGTTGATGACGGCCACGCCGCCGGACAGCTTCGCGAGGCGCTCCTGCAGCTTCTCGCGGTCGTAGTCGGACGTGGTGTCCTCGATCTGCGCGCGGATCGAAGCGATGCGGGCCTTGATCTCGTCCGGGTTGCCGGCGCCTTCGACGATCACGGTGTTCTCCTTGTCCACCTTGACCTGGCGCGCAGTGCCCAGCATGTCGATGGTGGCTTCCTTCAGGTCGAGGCCGAGTTCCTCGGTGATGACCTGGCCGCCGGTCAGAATGGCGATGTCCTGCAGCATGGCCTTGCGGCGGTCGCCGAAGCCCGGCGCCTTGACCGCCACGCAGGTGAACGTGCCGCGCAGCTTGTTCAGCACCAGCGTCGCCAGCGCTTCGCCCTCGACGTCCTCGGCGATGATCAGCAGCTTCTTGCCCTGCTGCACGACCGCCTCGAGCAGGCTGATGATCTCCTGAATGTTCGAGATCTTCTTATCGGTGATGAGGATATAGGGGTTGTCCAGCACGGCTTCCATCTTCTCCATGTCGGTGCACATGTAGGAAGAGGCGTAGCCGCGGTCGAACTGCATGCCCTCGACGACGTTCATCTCGGTCTTCATCGTCTTGGACTCCTCGACGGTGATGACGCCGTCCTTGCCGACCTTCTCCATCGCATCCGCGATCAGGTTGCCGACGACCTCGTCGCCAGAGGAGATCGTCGCGACCTGCGCGATCTGGTGCTGGGTCTCGATCTGCTTGGAGATCTGCGCCAAGTGCTCGACGGCCTTGTCCGTCGCCATCTGGATGCCCTTCTTGACGACCATCGGGTTCGCGCCCGCGGCGACGTTCTTCATGCCCTCGTGGATGAGCGCCTGCGCCAGCAGCGTGGCGGTGGTGGTGCCGTCGCCGGCGACGTCGTTGGTCTTGACGGAGACTTCGCGCACCAGCTGCGCGCCCATGTTCTCAAAGGGGTCTTCCAGCTCGATTTCCTTCGCGATCGTCACACCGTCGTTCGTGATCAGCGGAGCGCCGAACTTCTTGTCCAGCACGACGTTGCGGCCCTTCGGACCCAGCGTGATCTTCACGGTGTTCGCCAGGGTATTGATGCCGGTTTCCAGCGCGCGGCGCGCATCCTCGCCATATTTGATCTGCTTTGCCATATTGATAACCTCCATTCAATGGGAAAGAAATTGCCGTATTGAGAAAACCGCGGGGAATCAAATTCCCCCCTGCGTTATTCCACGATCGCGAGGATGTCGCTCTGGCGGACGATGATGTACTCCTCGCCGTCCAGCTTGACCTCGGTGCCCGCGTACTTGGAATAGATGACCTTCTCGCCCACGGTCACATACATCTTGACTTCCTTGCCGTCCACGTTTCCGCCGGGGCCAACGGCCACAACTTCCGCCATTACCGGCTTCTCCTTTGCCGAACCCGCCAGCAGGATGCCTCCCTTGGTCGTCTCCTGCGCTTCCAGATTCTTAATTACGACGCGATCGCCGAGCGGCTTCATTTTCATAACTCATTCAACCTCCTAGTTTGCTGGGCTGCTTCTGCGTTGTTAGCACTCATCAAAATCGAGTGCTAACCGCTTACAGTTGATAGTTTATCCATTTTCCCACAGAAAATCAACCCCTTTACCCCAAAAAACTTTGTTAAATGTTTGATTTTCCTCCCGGAAAGCGCTATAATAAGAAAAAAACGGCGGATGGGAGGCGATGGGCGCGTGGACAAATGGGATGCGCGGTTCATGGAACTCGCCCGGGTGATCGCGAACTGGGCGAGCTGCTACCGGCCGAACCGGAAGATCGGCTGTGTGATCGTGAAGAACAAGCGGATTGTGACGACGGGATACAACGGCGCGCCGGCGGGCATCAAGACGTGCATCGAGCGCGGAGAATGTCTGCGCGAAAAGCTGGGAATTGCGTCGGGGACGCGGGCGGAAATCTGCTACGCGATCCACGCGGAGCAAAACGCGATCATCCAAGCGGCGAAGCTGGGCTCGTCGATCGAAGGCGCGACGCTGTACTGCACGCACCAGCCCTGCGTGATCTGCGCAAAGATGATCGTGAACGCGGGCATCTCGAGGGTCGTCTACGAGGAGGGCTATCCGGACGACTTCGCCCGGCAGATCTTCGCCGAGAGCGGCGTGAAGCTCGAACGTTTTGAACCGGGAAAATGAAAAGAGCGCTGAAAACAAAGCGGCGCCCCGATTGTCAGACGGCACAGAGCCTGACGGCAACCGGGGCGCTCTTTTCTCTTTGGGAGGCGGTTTTCAGCCAAAATTGGCGCTATTCCTCGTCGAAGAGTTCGTTCATCTGCTCGCGCGTGATCAACACGGTTCTCGGCTTGGCGCCATCGGCCTCGGAGACGATGCCGCGCCGCTGCATCTCGTCGATCAGGCGGCCGGCGCGGGCGTAGCCCACGCGCATCCTGCGCTGCAGCATCGACACCGACGCCTGCCCGGCCTCGACGACGATCTCCACCGCCTCGGGCAGCCGCGGGTCGTACTCCTCGGCGGCCTCCTCCTTCTCGGCGTCGCTGCGGGTGGCGTTCTCCATCTGCTCGATCATGTCCTCGTCGTAGTCGGTGTTCGAGCGCTGTTTGATGTAGTCGACCACCGCGTGCACCTCCTCGTCGGAGACCCACGCGCCCTGCACGCGCATCGGCTTGTTGATGCCCGAGGGGACGAACAGCATGTCGCCGTTGCCGAGCAGCTTTTCCGCGCCGCCGTGGTCGATCATCGTGCGGCTGTCCACCTGCGAGGAGACCGAGAAGGCGATGCGCGTGGGGATGTTGGCCTTGATGATGCCGGTGATGACGTTCACCGAGGGCCGCTGCGTGGCGATGACCAGGTGCATGCCCGCCGCGCGCGCCAGCTGCGCCAGGCGGCAGATGCTGTCCTCGACGTCGCCCGGCGCGACCATCATCAAATCGGCCAGCTCGTCGATGATGATGACCATCTGCGGCATCGGCTTTTCGCCCTCGCGCAGCGCCTTGTTGTAGCCCTTGATGTCGCGCACGCCGCGCTCGGCGAAGCGCTTGTAGCGCGTGGACATCTCCGCAACGGCCCACTCCAGCGCGCTCGCGGCCTTCTTGCAGTCCGTCACCACCGGGCAGATCAGGTGCGGGATGTCGTTGTAGATGGACAGCTCGACGACCTTCGGGTCGATCAGGATCATGCGAACCTCGTCCGGCGCGGCGCGGTAGAGGATCGACGTGATGATCGAATTGATACACACCGACTTGCCCGAACCGGTCTGTCCGGCGATCAGCACGTGCGGCATCTTGGCGATGTCGGCCACGATGTAGCGGCCGGAGTTGTCCTTGCCCAGCCCGACCGCGATCTTCGACGGGCTCTTGCGCGCCTCGGCCGATTCGAGGACATCGCGCAGGCGCACCATCTCGACCTTTTCGTTGGGGATCTCGACGCCCACGGCGGCCTTGCCGGGGATCGGCGCCTCGATGCGCACGGACATCGCCGCCAGATGCATGGCGATGTCGTCGGCCAGCGACGTGATCCGGCTGACCTTGACGCCCGGCGCGGGCGCCAGCTCGAACCGCGTGACCGCCGGGCCGTGCGCGATGCCGGTCAGCGTGGTCGAGATGCCGAACTGCTGAAGCGTCTCCTCCAGCAGCCGCGCCTTCTCCATATCGGCCTCGCGGTGGTTTTCGGTGATGCGGTCGCTCTCGGAGAGCAGGTCGATCGGCGGATAGTTGTACGCCTCCTCGTCGTCCGCCGGGGCGGGCGCGGGGCGCCTGAGCTTGCCCAGCGGCTTCTTCGGGCGCTCGGGCACGTCGAACGGCGGCTCGTCCGCCTCGATGACGTCGCAGACCTCCGGCTCGATCTCCAGATCGCCCTCCGCCACGCGGACGTCTTCCACGCGATCCTTCGCGGGACGGCGCTCATTCCGCGCGGAACGCGCGCCGGAAACCGGCGGGTCGTCCGATTCCCACGCACCCGGCTCCGCGCCGCTCTGGGCGCTCACGCCGTTCGGCCGTTCAGGGCCGCGCGCTTCGGCTGCGCCTTCCGCCTGTGCGCGCAGGTTGCGCGGAACGCGCACGGTTTCGCCCGCGCCCTCTGCCTGATCGCGCCCGCGCACATCTTCAGCTGCGCCTTCCGTCTGACCGCGTCCACGCGCATCTTCGGCTGCGCCTTCTGCATGACCGCGCCCGCGCATACTTTCGCCCGCACCTTCCGCCTGACCGCGGCTGCGCGCGGTTTCGCTCGCGCTTTCCGCGGAATAGGGCGTTTCCGCTTCCTTTCCAGCGCCCCGCCTGCGGCGCATGGCCTCGACCGACGGCGGCATATCGGGCTGGAAGCCCTCGCGGCGCTTCGTGCGGCGCTTCTTCTCGAAGGGCGCCATCGACGGCGCATCGTCCGCCGCCATCTCAAACGGCGCTTCATCGAGCAGGCTGTCCTGCGCGCCGCCCGCGCGGCCCTGTGCGGCCCGGCCGTCCTGCGCGCCCATTCGACTCTGTCCAGCCCGGCCGGACGGTTCTCCGCCGGTGCGGTTCCGCCCGGACGGTTCGCGAATGACCTCCTCGCCCGCAATCGAACCTGCGCGGCCGCCCGCGGCGCGCCTGCGCGGTTCCGCATCCGAGTAAGCGGCCTGCCGCGCATCCGGCCCGGCAAATCCATCCCGGCGCGGGGCCTGCCTTCCGCGGCGGTTGGATTCCGGCTCATCAATATCGAACATGCGTTCGTTATCCCGCACCATCCGCCGCTGTTCGTGTCCGTGCTGTGCGGATTGAATGCGCTCGCGCGACCACCGGACGAACCGGCCGGCCTTGCCGGTCGCGGTCAAGGACAACAGCGCCAGCAGCGCCGTGGCGAGCAGTCCGCCCCATTTTCCCAGATACGTGTACAGCGGCCACGCCAGCAGCGCGCCGACCGCGCCGCCGCCGCTGCCATAGGCATAGGATTTGTCCACAAAATTGGCAAACCCGGAGATGCTCATGCGCGTCTGGATCACCGTTTCAGCCACGAACAGCTGCGCCGCTGTGAACGCGCAGAGAAACAGCACGCCGTCGACGGCGCACCGCCATGCGGACAGCTTCTTCTCCGCCGCCGACATCGCCATCAGCGTCGCAATCCACGCAAACACGCAGGGGATCAATATCGCGCAGCTGCCGCCGAGCCCGACCAGCACGCCACGGATCGCGCCCATGGCGGTACCGTCCACCGGCGAGGCGAACGTCACATAGGCCAGCAGCAGCGCAATGCCATACAACGCCACCGCCGCGACAATCCGGCCGGTTCGCCCGCCCTCGCGCTCCTCGATGGGCGCTTCATCGCGCTTCTGCGCAGTCTTTTTTGCCACCATACGTTTCCTCCATCCCGTCCATCGATCGCAATTTCCGAATACATGTTCGGAAATTGCGGATATTTTGACATTTAACATTATACCGCCGGCGTCGTTTCGGCGCAAGCGGACCTGCGAAGGGCGAAATATTGTCTCAAAATTGTCAGAAAAAGCAAACCGCCGCCAACCCATCGGCCAGCGGCGGTCTCTTGATCGCGAAATCTTCTCGCGAGGTCATCCCATGATCAGCGTCTGTAGCCATCCTTTGACATTGAGCAAATCAAACTGTGAGGCGAATGAATACAGCACCGATTCTGATTGCAATTGCGTGGTCAATTCAGGAGAAATCATCGAGGTCAGCACCGGCAGGATCGCCAGCACGAGCACCACGACGACGCTCGCGCGCGCCAGCCCGCAGACGCCGCCGATCAGCCAGTCAAACCCGCGCAGGATCGGCAGGCTGACCACATGGTCGATCAGGTTGACCAGCAGCGACAGCACCACATACAGCACGATGAACGCCGCAATGAACGCCACGACGTTGAACACCGCCACCCACAGCGTCTGGTTGAGGTAGTCCGACAGCGTCGTGATGCCGAGATCGGCAAATGCTTCCGTGCGAATATTGTTGCTGAAGGCATCGGAAAGGAACGAAAACGTACCGCTCAGCGCGTTGACCGCCTGCGTCAGCGCCGATTCGCCGCCGGCGACGACGTCAGAAACCGCCGTGATCGCCTCCGTATGGCTGGAAAAAAACTCCTCCGGCTCCAGATACTGGTTCAGCACGGCCATCAGCGTCGTGTTCGACAGCGCAAAATTGGCGATGCGCGCATAGAGCGCCTTTGCCCCAAACCATGCGCCGCCAAATGCCAGCAGCGACATGAGCGACGTCAGCATTCCCTTGTACATTCCAGCCAGCAGCCCGTATGCGAGGATCGCCAGAATGAGAAGATCTAAAATGTTCATCGAATCCCTCCCGAAGCCCGTTCAAATTCCGATTTTCTGTCCGCCATGGGAATATTTTCCCCCTTTGGACGTCCATTATACATCAGCCGAGCGGTACCAGACAGATGCTCTCGCCGCTGCGGACAACGGCCTTGCCATCGCGCGTAACGCCGTAGACATCCTCAATCGCGAAATTCAGCGGATAGGCATCGACCGTCTGCCGGCCCATCTGAGCGACCATCACGATGCCATCGCTGGAAAAGCCGTAGACGCTGTTGCCCAGCGCAACCAGCCAATCGCACCCATACGGCATGCGGACGATCTGATCCTCATCACCGCGAATCATGCGCACGTCCTGCATCTTCTGCCCGGTTTCATATTGCCCATTGAGCGTGAACGCCATCAGCGGATTTCCCATTTCGTCGTCCGCATCAACGAGTGTCCAGCCATAGACGAGCTTTTGCGACTCGGCTTCCTCCAGCCCCTGATAGCTGTAGACGCTGACGTATGTATCGCCCGCGCAGACGATCGACGACGATCCGGCAAACATCGCGTGATAGATCATCTGCTCGCTGTCCGTAATTGAGCTGACTACACTTCGCCCGGGGCGGTAGACGTTGATCGTGCAGGTCGGAACGGTGCCGTCCGTATCCAGCACCATCGCCCAAAACAGCGAATCATTATAGAAAAAGCCATAGTCGATGACGGTCTGGTCGCTCAGCGCAATGCTGTCGACCTGCCTGCCACCGGTTTCCATCAGGACGATTGTGCCGCTATCCTCCGGCTCCAAAAGCACCGCCGCATAGGTCGAACCCATCCGGGCGGAGACGACGTTGGCGTCCATCGTGCCGCTGTAATCCGGAACGCCGGTTTCGCCATCAATCAGCGTCAGCGTCCGGCCAACCCACGAAGCCACGCCCGCATCGCTGGCATCGACCGACGCGCCGGCTCCCATCATGTACGACCACGCCAAACTGCCGTCGCTATTCACCTTGGCGACAGAGCTGCCATCATAATAGACAAAGCCGTCGCTCACGGTCTCGACCGTTTCCGCCGAGGTGAGCGCAACGGATTGATAGCTGGAATGGCTGCTGCGATTCGTGAGATTCGCATAGATCAACGCGCCCGCAATGGCAATTCCACAGGCGAACACGAGAATCAGCAGCACAATCGCCCATGGAAGCCTGCCCTTGCGGTCCCGCTCCATGGAGTCCTCCCGATTGTTTTTTGATGATGACAACGCAAAATGCACATCGCATCCCTTGTATGCCATAACTATTCCTATTATAATGGAAGAACCGGCGCGTTGCAACGACGCTCCTGTGACAAACTTAGGCAAAAAAGAAACATTTCCCTGCAAGAATTCACTTTTGCTTCACAAGAAGGCGAAGTTGTCAAATTCTTTCAGGATGTTTCACGTGGAACATTTTGGGAGGTCAGGATGGCGCGAACGAAAAAAAACGTTCCAAAGCCGCGACGGCGCTTTGGCCTGTGGATTGGCCTGGCGCTCGCCGCGGCCATCGTCGGTTTTCTCGTCTGGATGCACCTGTGCGCCCGGATTGTGCACGTCCGCTATGCGGAAGTCCATCTGGACGACCTGCCGGCATCGTTTGACGGCACGACCCTCCTGTACGTTTCCGACGTCGATGTCTGCGGACTCAATACGCCATGGCAGGCGGCCAGGACGATCCAGCGGCTGCAGGCGCTCGAACCCGACGTTCTCCTGCTGGGCGGCGATTATGCATCCGCCGATCTGCTCGGCCGGCTGAACGGGCACACCAGCGCGGAGGAGTCCGCTGCACGCGGCAGCTTCTTCGCCGGTCTCGCCGGTTTCAACGCCCCGCTGGGCAAGCTCGCCATTTCCGGCGATGGCGACGGCGATGCTTCGCAGCTCGCCCTGCAGATGTCCGCATCGGGTGTCCAGCTGATTGACGGCGGTGCGCAAATCCTCGACAACGGCGCCGACTCGATCGCCATCGTCGGGTTGGGCGGCCAGCCGGCCGACGTCACCGCAATCGCCTCGCAGTTCTCCAACGCCGACTGCATCCTCGTGCTCGCACACTCGCCGGATCAGCTGATCGACGTCCAGATTGCCGAGGCCGCAGACGGCGGCGCGTGGGCCGACCTCGTCCTCGCCGGACACACGCACGGCGGACAGGTCAGGTTGTTCGGCCGGACGGCCCTGAGCCTGACCGAAATGGAAGAGCGTTACCTCGCCGGATGGTACGATGGCGACACCCTGCCCGTGCTCGTCACGCAGGGGCTGGGATGCGAGGGCGCGAATTTCCGTCTGGGAACGCAGGCGGAGGTCTGGTTCATCACGCTTCGGACGGGTTCGAGTGCGTCTGGCGAAAGTGAAGGCGCGTCGAGCCGTTGAGACCACGACGCCGCCTGTGAATTCTGCGAAGCGCGGATTTGCCGCCGTTCGTGATGTTCTGGGCGCAAATTCTCGACGCAGCGTCTCAAAACGAACGAAACTCCCGCCAAAACTGGGAAAAATCGCCGGAAAGCAGGCTTTGCCTTGAACAAGCCCTTCGCCGCATGGACGCTTCGATTCTGCGATGTTTCACGTGAAACATCGCGATTTTTCAGCGATCCTGCCGCCTTGGGTCGAAATTTTTGCCGGATTCTCGCGAATCCTGCAATGTTTCACGTGAAACAAACAACGGAGGGATTCCATGGAATACATTTGCTCGGACTGCCCGCGCCAGTGCAATGCGCTGCGCAGCGCAAGCGGAGGCGGCTTCTGCCGGATGCCTGCCGAGCCGGTGCTCGCCCGCGCCGCGCTGCACTTCGATGAGGAACCAGTCGTCAGCGGAACCTGCGGCTCCGGCGCGGTCTTCTTTTCAGGCTGCGCGCTCAAGTGCCGGTTCTGTCAGAACTACGAAGTCTCGCATCACAACTTCGGCAAGCCGGTTTCCATCGCCCGTCTGCGGGAGATCTACTTCTCACTGATCGATCAGGGCGCGCAGAACATCAACCTCGTCAACCCGACGCACTTCGCCCGGGCGATCCTCGCGTCGCTGGAGGGCGGGCTGCCGGTTCCCGTCGTCTGGAATACCGGCGGATACGAGCGCGTCGAGACGCTTCGGCAATTCGAGGGCAAGGTGCAGGTCTACCTGCCGGACCTCAAATACATTCGCCCGGACGCGGCGCGGCGCTACTCCGGCGCGGCCGACTACTTCGATTTCGCCGGCCCCGCGCTCAAGGAGATGCTCCGGCAGACCGGCCCGGTGCGCATCGGCGAGGACGGGGCGATTCAGTCGGGCGTCATCGTCCGGCACCTGATCCTGCCCGGCAGGACGGATGAATCCATCGAAATCCTCGATTGGATCGCCGAAAACCTCCCCGGCGCGTGGGTCGCCTGATGGCGCAGTACCTTCCGTTCGGCGACGTCGCGGGCGTGGACGAATTGAACCGCCGCCTCACCGAGGAGGAATACGACCGCGTCTGCGACCACCTCTTCGCGCTCGGCCTCGAGGACGGCTTCGTGCAGGAACTCTCCTCGTCCGATGAAAAATACATCCCGCCCTTCGACCTGACGGGCGTGTAAACCCAGAAAATCTACGGAGGAATGCAATGGAACTTCGCTTTTCGCCGCTGTTCAGCGGTTCGAGCGGAAACGCGCTCTACGTCGGCTGCGACGGCGCGCACCTGCTCGTCGATGCCGGCGTCTCCGGCACGCGCGTGGCGCAGTCGCTCGCCGGAATCGGCGTTCAGCCAGGCGAACTGAACGGAATTCTCGTCACACACGAGCACATCGACCACATTCGCGGCATCGGCGTGCTTTCGAGAAAATACGACCTGCCCATCTTCGCCACGCCGGGCACTTGGGCGGCAATGTCCGGCAAAATCGGCGCGGTTGCCGAAAAAAACGTGCGCGTTTTCGATCCGGAGGTGAATTTCTTCATGGGGCCGATCGAAGTCGTGGCGTTTCCGACGCCGCACGATGCGGCCGAGCCCGTCGGCTTCGCGTTTGAACTCGACGGCGCACGCCTCGCGGTGGCGACGGACATCGGCTGCGTGCGCGACAGCTGGGCGAAATACGTCCTCGGCGCGGACGCCGCCGTGCTCGAATCCAACTACGATCCCGACATGCTCGACGCCGGACCTTATCCGTATGAGCTGAAGAAGCGCATCCGCTCGCGGCGCGGCCATCTGTCCAACGACGACGCCGGCGGCTTTGCCGTGCGGCTGATCGAGCAGGGCACGCGGCAAATCGTGCTCGGCCACCTGAGCAAGGAGAACAACTTTCCCGAACTGGCGCTGAAGTGCACCGAATGCGCGCTCCGCCAGGCGGGCATCGAGCCGGATCAGGATGCGCGCGTCTGCGTCGCCCAGCGCGATATGACGACGGGAATTTACAGCGTTCGCTCGGAATTTCGGTAAGGCTTTGTGAATATATATACATATCCAACATTGCAGATGAAGGAGGAATGTCCATGAAACAGCGCCTGCACCCCGGCATGATCGCCGTCCCTGCCGCCGCGCTGATCTGCGCGCTCGCGAATCGCGGAGGCGCTTCGCTCGCGCTCGCAGCCGCAGCGCTCTGCGGCATCGTGCTCTCACTCGGCGCCGGCGGCGCGCTGCACCGGGCGTCCGGAAAGCTGACCTCCCGGCAGAGGTTCCTCGGCGCGGGAATCTGCGCGCTGTGCATGGCGGCGTTCGGCGCAATCGCCGGACAGGCGCTCGCATGGCCGCTGTTCGACGGCCTGTCCGGGATCGCCGCCGGAGGGCTGAAAGATCTCGGCCTCGCAAATGCCGACGGACAACCCCTCGCCGCCGCGTGGGCAAAACTGCTCGGCGTCGCGGAGGAAGGCGGCCAGATGGCGCCGGACATCGCAGTTCTGAGGGCGTGGCTCGGCGCGGGCGCGGGACTGGCGGCCGGGCAATGCGTCTGGGCTATGCTCGAAGGCCAGGGTTCGGCAAAGTTGGCT
>MHCFC02800__coassemble_982_pt1 | contig 11613 bp, 4 predicted proteins | sample MHCFC02800__metabat2_low_PE_014 | metagenome-assembled genome bin MHCFC02800 | reverse complement strand
GCGCGGCGGATTTGCGATATTTTTCTGAAGGAAAATCCCATTTCCAAAACAAAAACCGTTTCCTCGATCGCAGTTTCTGCGCACATACAGCCGCGGCGGCTACCCGCGCGTCCATCCCATGGCGATATCGCAGATCCGGCCGGCCGCCGCGTCCAGACTGACGTCCGTGGTCAGAATCCTCTCGTCCAGCACGTCCGACAGGTCGCGCGGCTTCCACCACCGCCGCATCTCCACCTCGCCGAAATCGGCGCAATTCGGCTTGGTCTGATGCCGGCGAAGCGTCTCCTCGAACGGGATGTCGTAGTAACAGGCGCAGATCCGGTCGCCGAACAGTTCGCGCCCGAGCACGAACAGCGGCCGGTAGACCCCGGCGTCCAGGATCCCCTCGAGGATCACCCGCTCGCAATGCGCCGCGCCATAGCGCAGCAGCGCCTGCATCAGCGGCAGCGCGGGCGTCCCGGGGCCGTCCTTTGCGCGCAGCATCTCCCGCCGGACGACGTCCTGCGAGATCAAAAGCCCGCCCAGCCGCCGCTGAACCTCGCGCGCAAGGCTCGTCTTGCCGCTTCCGGAATTCCCGCGAATCACGATCAACCCCGCCACATTTTCACCTTCCCGCCGCTTCCTTCAGGCCGCGCCGCAAAGCGCCTGCCTCGAGCCGTTGGCCATCCGTGGCGCCGGAACTCCGCCCGGCGCATCGCGGCTATCCGTTTTGTTCGATGAACGCCTCCAGCGTGATGTCCGCCTCGCGGATGCGCGTCGCGGCCTCGACGCCGACATAGCGATAGTGCCTGCGAATCACGATCCGTCCCGCCACATTTCCGCCTTCCCACCGCTTTCTTCAGGCCGCGCCGCAGAGGCAGAGCGCCTGCCTCGAGCCGTTGGCCATCCGTGGCGCCGGAACTTCGCCCGGCGCATCGCGGCTATCCGTTTTGTTCGATGAACGCCTCCAGCGTGATGTCCGCCTCGCGGATGCGCGTCGCGGCCTCGACGCCGACATAGCGATAGTGCCACGGCTCATAGTCGATGCCCGTCTCGTCGGCCTTGTTCGCCGGATAGCGCTGGATGAACCCGTATTCGTGCGCGTGCGCGCGCAGCCACGCGTACTGCTCAGTGCTCTCGAACCCCTCGCTCGTCTCGGTAGTGACGTCGAAGGACAGCCCGGTCTGATGCTCGCTCGCGCCGGGTTCCTGCGCCAGCCCCGGCTCGCTCTCGGCGTAGATCTCAGCCTGCCGGTCGTAATCGCGATACCCGCTGGTGACGATGAATCCATTCACGCCATCGGCCTCGGCGGCGGCAAACATTGCCTCCATCGCCTCGTAGGTCTCGCGCGTGAGGTAGATGTCCGACCGCGCCAACCGGAAGGAGTGGCGCTGCTCATAGAGATTGACCAGCCCCTCGGGCACATAGTCCGCCGGCAGCCGGTGCTCCGAATTGACGAGCAGAATGTCGCCATGGTAGCGCGTCGATTCCACGCCGAAATGCCACCCGAGCGCAAACGTGCCGCCCAGCACGGCGACCAGCGCAACCGCCATCGCAACCAGCCGGACGGGGCTGCGTCTGCGGCGCCTTTTCCCGGGCTTCTTCTCCGGCGCACGCCCAGCCGAAGCGCGCCTTTTTTCCGATGTATTCTCCATCGAACTTTCCTCCGACATGTTCCCTCCAATTTTGCGGCGGCGTCGATCCGCCAGCCGCTATCATGATAACCGATTCCCCCTGCGCTGTCAAGTGTGAAACCCCGGTTCGAGCCGCAGGCAAAAGCGGAGCCGCAAACGCAGCTCCGCTGAAGTACAAATTTCGTGGATTACTCCACCGCGGTGAACGTCGATTCGCCGGCGGTTTCCGCGACGGGTTCGACGGTCTCCACCACGTCGCTCAGATAGGCGCCGACGATCGCCTGGCTCCAGGTCAGGTGCTCGCTGACGTCGTAGTTCTGCAGCGCGGAGGTGTAGAAGTCGTAGTAGGTGTTCGAGTAGACCGGGATCGTCGGCAGGACTTCCGCGAAGCGCTCCTGGAACGCCACCCACTTCTGCAGGTAGCTTAGCGTATCGCCCGGCTCAGTGCGGTACATGTCCACAGCCCGCTCGTACAGCTCCGCATCGGCGATGGCCGTGCGGTTGTACGCGCCCTGATAGGCGTCGTCGGGGTTGAACGTGCGCGACGGATCGAACACCACGGAGAAGTTCGTGGCCAGATAGATCATGTCGCAGTCGCGCTCGACGCTGCGGTAGTAGACGTTCAGCAGCTCGGTCATCTCGACCGGCGTGGCGGTCAGCGCGATGCCGACCTGCGCCAGATTGTCGATGAACGCCGACTGGAGCGCATCGCCGATGGGGTTGCCTTCGGGATAGATCATCGAAAGCTCCAGCGGAACCAGCTCGCCGCCGATCTCCTTGCAGCGCACGTCGTCCGTCTCGGGATCATACGCACCGCCCTCGCGATTGAGCGTCCATCCGTCCCCGTCCAACAGCGCCGCCGCGGCCTCAAGGTCGAGGTCGTAGACCTGAACGCCGTCCAGCGAAAGCGCGTCCCACTCGGCCAGCTCGGCCTCATAGGCGGCCTGTTCTTCTTCGGTCGCATCTTCGGCGGGCTGCTCGACCGGCGCCTCGATCTCGCCGCTGACCAGCTGGTAGATCCACTGGCCGAGGCCGTAGTAGCCGTCCACGGCGGCGCCGTAATCGCCGACGTAGCCGGACACGAGCGCGTCCTTGTCGAGGCAGTAGGCGATCGCCTGGCGCACGGCCTGGCTGCTCACCGCGGTCTGCTCGCAGTTGAAGGAGATGAAGCTGTATCCGCTGCGGGCGTAATCAGAAGCGGAGTAGGCCGCATCCTCTGTCAGCGCGAGCCCGGCGTCGATGACGTCCGCCTGCACGCACTTGTTCAGCAGATCGACCTCGCCGCTCTCCAGCTCGGCGATCATCGTGTCGGACGACACGGTGCGGTAGACGATGCGCGGGATGCTCGGCGTCTCGCCGGCGGAATTGCCCTTGTAGTATTCGTTGATCTCAAACACCGCCGTGCGGGTCTCCCAATCGAAGCTCACCAGCGCATAGGGGCCGCTGACGACCGACGGATGCGACAGATACCCGGTTTCGGGATCGAGAATCGTCTCCTCGAGCAGTTCGGCGGTGAAGATCGGCGCCTCGATGGTCGAATCGATGTTGCGGATGTAGACGCCCGTTCCGTCGTCGGCGACCTCGCAGCCGGGCGCGATCACTTCGATCGGGTATGGGCAGTAATCCAGAATCGCCAGTTCATAGAAGAACGGCTGATACTCGGCGGACACGGTGACGGCCAGCGAATAGTCGCCCAGCACGCGCACGCCGGAGATCACGTCGCTCGCGCCGCTCTTGTAGTCCGCCACGCCGACGATGGCGTCGGACGCGATGGTCTCGCCGCCGATTTCGGCGACCTCGGGCGCGGCCGTGAGCAGGATGGAAAACGCATAGTCATACGCGGTGATCGGCGTTCCATCGGAATAGGTCAGGTCCTGGGCGAGCGCCAGCGTATAGGTGCGGTTGCCGAGGTAGTCGTCCGTGACCGCCATGCCGGTCACGACGCTGCCGTCCAGGCCATAGGAACCGCGCGCGCTCTTCCACTCCATCAGGTTGTATCCGTGCAGGAGCATCCGAACGTCGATGTCCGACGTATTGTCTCCCCACATCTCGGTAAAGAAGCTGCCGCTGAGCGCGGTGGTCGAACCGACGACCAGCTCGCCGTACAGCTCTTCGGTCTGCGCATCCTCCGCCAGCGCCGCCGTGCTCATGAGAACCACCAGCGCGGCAAGGAAGATCGCCATGAGTTTTTTCATGGTCTATGCTCCTTTCATACCGGTTTGAACGAGTCGGTTGGGCATTGCGTCAAAGCTGTGGCCATGCCCGGCGCGCTCTCGCGCGCCGGGCCGCCGTCAGGCCTTACTCGAAGCAGTCGCCGGCGTTCATGACCACACTGCCGATGTTCAGCGATACGCCGTCCCTGTCGATCTCGACGGTTTCGGTCTCCGGAACATAGATGACGGTGTAGACCACGTTGTTCGCAGGCATCGTGCCCGATACGACCCGCCTGCTCGCCACATAGCCCTCCAGCACCGGCGAGACGCCGTAGTAGTCGTCGTTGACGTTCAGCACTTCGGTGTAGGTCGGCGCGGCGGTGGTGCCATCCTCGTAGACGTAGTAGATCGTCAGCGTGTAGTCGATCGCGGTGTAGATCACATCGCGCACCACATCTCCGGTGATGACGCCCGACACCACGGACGGGTTGCTCGTGTAGCCGGGAATGCTCGGGCTGGTCACGGAGTAGCTCTGTCCATAGTAGTAGGTGCCGGTGACCGTCGGCGCGGCCGTCCTGCCGCCAACCTCATCGTACCAGTAGCGCACGGTCAGCGTATACTGCTGCAGGTCGTTCTGAATCTCCCACTCGCAGGAGGCGTTCTCGTCGCCGCCCGCAGGGATGAGGGTCGTGTCGTAGCCCGTCACGGCATCCTCAGTGACCGTGTAGCGAATCTTCGTGCCGCCGGCGTTGTGCGCCGGCAGGCCGGTGAATGCAAACGTCCAGCCGCTCCCTGCGGTGACGGTCTGAACCGCGTACTCCGCGCCGTCGGCGTACAGCCGGACGGTGATGGAATCGGGCCGCGTGTTGTACAGATTGTCCAGATCGTTCCAGATCTTGGAACCGGTCACCTCGGTCGTCTCGTCGGGCGTGAATTCCGCCTCGTCCTCGTCCTCGACCGGCGGTTTGTCCGGATCATCCGGGTCGGGCGCGGTGACGCTGGCGGTGTTGACCACCGGCTCGTCGCCCAGGTCGCCCACCTGCACCGCGTACTGCGCGTGAACCACGACCGACTCGCCCGGCTCGAGCGCCGCGATGACCGCATTGCCGCCGGCATCGATCTGGTAGCCCGCGCCCGCGACGATCTCGGCGTCGCCCGAAGCATGAATGTCGTCGGAGACGACCAGGTTGCTCAGGGTCATGTTGCCGGTGTTGGTGACGGTGATTTCAAACTCGACCGTCTCGCCCACGGCATAGTAGCCCTTCTGCTCGCTCTCCTCGCGGTTGTCGACGACTTCCTTCACGATCTCGACGTCCGGGTTGTAGACGGGGATCTCCACCGGTTCGCTGTCGAAGGAGGGCTGATTGCCCACCTGTGCGCTCGCGGTGTTGGTCACCGTCGGGTCGGAGCCGTCGATCGCGCTTTCATTGACGACGACCGTCAGGGTCACCGTTCCCGTCGTGAACGGCGCGACGTTCTGGATTGTCCACGTCACCGTGTGCGCTGCGGAATCGTAGCTGCCGCCATTGCCGGCCGAAACGAAGTCCACGCCGCCGTCCAGCACGTCGGTAATCGTCACATTTGCCGGAACGTTCAGGTTGTTGTAGTACTCGATCGTGTAGACGATCTGATCGCCCACCTCGATCATGCCGAAGCTGTTCCCGGAATCCTCGATATCGGAGGACTTCTCCGGTTTCTCCGGATCGTCCGGCTTCACCGGGATCTCGACCGGGTTGCTCTCGACCTCAGCGTTGTCGCCGATCGACACATAGGCCGTGTTGTCCACCGTCGCCAGCTCCTCGCCGGGCTCGGTCTTCTTCGCGTCCTCGTTCACCTCAACCGTCAGCATCACGCTGCCGTCGGTGAACGGCGCCACGTCCTTGATCGTCCACGTCACCGTGTGCGTTTCCTCATCATAGACAGCCGTGACATTGCCTTCCGTCGGATCGCCCGTCGCGCCGACATAGTCCACGCCGCCGTCCAGCACATCGCGGATCGTCACATCCACGCGGTCGGCCGTGTGGTTGGTGTACGCGATCTCGTAGGTGATCGCATCGCCCACCTCGACCGTCACGCCGTCCGTCGTTTCGATGACCGTATCGTTGATCTGCGTCGCTTCCTTGGTCGGATCGGCCGGCTCGTCGTCCTTCACAGGGATCTCGACCGGAGTTGTCGTTTCGGAGGAATTGTTTCCGATGGTCACCGTCGCCGTGTTGTCCACCGTCGCCAGATCCTCGTCGTCGCCGACTTCCTTCGCCGTTTCGTTCACCTTAACCGTCAGCGTCACGCTGCCGCTGGTGAACGGAGCCACGCCCTCGATCGTCCACGTCACCGTGTGCGCGTTCGGATCGTACTGTCCGCCGTCCGTCGCACTGACATAGTCCACGCCGCCGTCCAGCTCGTCCGCGATCGTCACATCCACGCGGTCGGCCGTGTGGTTGGTGTACGCGATCTCATAGGTGATCTCATCGCCCACCTCGACCGTCACGCCGTCCGTCGTCTCGATGACCACATCGTTGATCTCGGCCGCTTCCTTGGTCGGATCGGTCGGTTCGTCGTCCTCCAGCGGGATCTTCACCGTCTCAGAGGTCGTCGTCGTTTTGCCGATCGTCAGCGAGGCGGCATTGTCCACGGTCGCAACCATCTCGTCGGTGCCGACTTCCTTCGCCGTTTCGTTCACCCTGACCGTCAGCGTCACGCTGCCGTCGGTAAACGGATCGACGTTCTCAATCGTCCACTTCACCGTGTGCGCATCCTCATCATGGACAACCGAGACATTGCCTTGCGTCGGATCGCCCGTCGCGCCGACATAGTCCACGCCGTCGTCCAACGCATCCGTGATCGTCAGCGTCTGGCGCTGGTTGGTGTAGTTGCGGTACGCGATCTGATAGGTGATCGTGTCGCCGACTTCAACCTCCACGCCGTCCGTCGTCGTGATCGCCGTGCCATTGATCGCCGTCGCGGTCTTGACCGGAGCCTGCGGCTCTTCGCTGTCGCGCGTGTTGGTGACGGTGAAGCCGTTCGCCGGTTCCTCACTGATCTCGACGGAGTAGACCTTTCCGTCAATCGCAATCTTGCCGTTCTCAGCGCCGGCCTCGGCAACCGAGTAGTCGTACAGATTGCCCTCGCCATCATACTTGGGCGCGCCTTCGACGGTCGCAGCCCAGTCATTGCCGTCGTTCAGCGTGCGCGTCGCATAGGGCTGCGCCGCATTGTCGCTGCGGTAAATCTCAACCGTCACTTCCTCCGGAATGAGATTTGCATCCAGCGCGCCATCGCCGTCCGCCCAGACCTTGGTCACCGCAATGTCCACCGTGCCCTCGAGCTTGTTGGTGATGGTGCCGCCGTTCGCAACGCCGGTTGCCGCCTGTCCGTCAACCGTCACTTCGACTTCACCCGAGATGGACTGGACGTAATCGCTCTGCGGCAGGGTTTCGACCACTGCGTAGGTGTATGCCACGCCCGATCCATCGTACTTCGCGAGATCCGAATAGGTGATCGTCCAGGTGTCGGTATCGCCGTTCGCAATCGACGGGGCCGCGTCAACCAGCTCCCAGCCGCCGCTGCTCCTGCGGTACAGGGCGAACAGGTCTTCCGTCGCGATCTGGCGCTCGCCGCCATCCACCCATTCCTTCGTGAAGGTGAAGCTCGTCTCGCCAGCGTCGAGTTTGTTGGTGATGGTGCTGCCATCAACCGACGGCGTGTAGGTCGCGTCATTGTCGCCAACAATGCTGGCAGACGTCTCGACCACGCGATACGAAACCGCATCGCCGCTCAGGGTATAGGCCGGCAGATTCGCGAACACGTCTTCATAAGTGTCGGAATTCCCGGTCTGCGTGACGTCAAGCGTCTCGATGGCATCCTGTACATCCACCCAGGCGCCGCCGCTCACGCTGGACTGCAGCTTGACCTCGATCGTGTCCGGACGGGTGCCATCCGCGTTGCCGTTGTCGACCCAGACCTTGGTCACGCCGACCGACGTGCTCTTGCGCGTGTTGGTGACGGTGACAGTGACGTCGCTCGGGTTGTCGGTATCGCGCACGATAAAGCTATCGCCCGTGAAGGCGCAATTTGTGCCGGAGCCGGAGGGCGTCCAGATATCTTCATTGAGCGCGTTGCCGTTTGCATCCAGCTCCGCCACCGTGTAGGTCTTGCCGATTTCCAGATAGATGGTGACGGACTCGCCATTTCCAACCGGCTCGGTGCGGACAACTTCGACATCTCCATCCTTGACCTGGAAGATGAACTCGCTGGCCAAACCGGCTGCGCTATCGGTCGTGTCATCCACGATCTGCTTCGTCACGGTCACCTTCGCTTTGGTGCGGGTGTTGGTAACCGACAGGGTCGCGCCATCCTCATCGAAAGTGACCGACTGGCCATTCGTCCAGCTGCTCTCATAGCCGGCATCGTTGTTCGCCATGACTTCCTTCACGACATAGCCGTTTTCACTGTACGGCAGGTTCGAGAAGATCGCCGTGTTGGTGGCCGTATCCAGCGCGGCAGTCACCTGATTGCCGCTCGAATCCTCCACCTTCGTCGTGCCGTCGCCATAGTACAGTTCAAAGGTGACGGTCGGGCGGTCGGTTTCAGCGCCATTGCTGTCCTGCCACGCCTTGGTCACGGTGATGTCCATGACCCTGCGCGTGTTGGTGACGGTGATGGTGCCGTTCTCATCGAAAACCTGACCGTTGTTGCTGTACGAAACCGTCCATTCGTCGCCGGGAGTCTCGCTCACGGTCACCGTCGCGCCCTTCGGCACGATGATGTCCTGCGAGCCATTGTTCGCCAGCTCAAGCGTGCCACTTGCAACCTGCGTGCCATTCGAGTTGACCGTATAGGAGATCGCAAACGTCTTGTCGTTCGGCGTCGTACCGGATTCATCCACCACGACTTTCTGAACCGTCACGGTCGCCGTATCCTCATCGCTGATCGCGTTGGTGAGGACGATCTTCGTGCCGCCTTCTGCGGGCTTCGCCGTGCCGACAGTCAAATCATACTGGGCGAGCACGGACTGCTCGGCCGGATCCGCCGCCTCTTCTGTCGCGGAATAGATGTAGGCATTTCCGTTCTCGTCGTGCGTCGGGAAAGTGCCTTCAGCGGTCCACGACCACTCATTGCTTTCGCTCAGCGCAATTTCCTCGACAACCGTCTCGCCCGTTCCACCTTCAACGCTGCGCGTGATCTCCACCGAGAGAGCAGGCGTCGGCATGGTCATGCCCTCCGGGACACTCCACACCTTGCTCACGGTGAGCGACTTCACGACGTCGCGCGTGTTGGTGAAGGTGACGTTCTCAGGCGTGTCAGCGATCGCAACGTCATCCGACGCCTTGTCCGCCGTCCAGCCGGCCTTCTCCGCCTCGGTGACGGTCACGCTTCCGCCAACCACCGCCAGGATCTGGCCGCTGGTTGCGGAAATCTGGTCGCCATTGGCGGCGGGCGTCAGGGACAACGTGACATTCCCGCCATCCTCGCTATAGGCGCCCTCCACAGTGAATGTAAAGGTCGGATAATCCGAATTCGTCGCCCATGTCGTGCCGTTCAGGTTGAGCACTTTCGTCACGGTCATGGCGCCGAGTTCGTCTTTGCCGTCGCTGTCCTTCGCCGTGTTGGTCAGGGAGGCGGTGGCCGTATAGTTGCCCTCGCCATCCGCCGTCGGTGTACCGACAGTCGCCGTCTGCTCATTCGTGTCGGTAAAGAGCTCTGCCGCCGTGTCAGGCGCGTTCAGAGTGTCCTCCGGGAACGTGCCGCCGGTGATGCTCGTCTCGACGACCGTATAACCGCTCACGCGATATGGCACATCCGCAAAGGTTGCCGTCCACTCGCCGTCGCCGTCCTGCACAAGCGTTGCGGTCGCAACTTGTTCGCCATCATAGTACAGCGTCAGTCCAACCGCCGGATACGTCGCCAGCTCGATGCCGTTGAGATCCCACGTCTTGTCGACAACCACGTCCATCGTCTGGAGCGTGTTGGTCACGGTGACCTCAACCTCACCCTCAGCGTTCGCAGGCGTGATTTTCTCCGGGCTGATCGCCGACTGGTAGGGGGCTGCAACGTTTTCGGAAACCGTGTAGGTGAGCGCATTTCCGTTCAGGTCGTGCGTGCGGACGCCCGTGATCGTCGCCGCCCAGTTGTTCGCTTCCGTCAGAACAACGGGATGGCTATAGGGAATCGCCCCCGACGTCGCCGTCAGCGTAACGGTCACGCTGTCCGGCCGCAGGCCATACGCATTGTCCTGATCGTTCCACACCTTCGTGATGGTTACGGAGGTCGTATCCATCATGTTGGTCAGGTCATACTCGTTTTCCGCATCGCCGCCGGCCGACGTCACGCCATTCTTCAGACCCGTCTCAACGACGCGGTACTGAACCTCGACGTAGTCGTCACCCACCAGCTCGTACTTCGGCAGGTCGCTGAAGGTATACGTGCCCCCATTGCCCACCTGCTGTGTAGCAACACCCGTCACGTTCATCCACGTTTCAGAATCAGAATCCCACTTCTGCAGCTGGACAGTGACCTGCGGAGCGGTCTCGCCCGATGTCAGGCCATCCCACGTCTTCGTGCCGGAGACTTCGACCGTCGCCGTGTAGGTGTTCGTAACCGTCCATGCGTTGCCTTCGTCTTCGGTGTAGGTAACCACATAGTTTTCGTCCTCTACAGCCGAGGGAATCGTGCCGTTCGGATCAATGATGGTGTCCCCGTTCAGCTCGCGCACGATGTAGTTGATTGTCACACCGCCCGCATTGGCCGGCAAGCCTGTCCAACTGCCCGACCAGTCATTGCTCTGCGACAGCACGATGGGATCGCCCACCTGCGTGTTGCCATTGTACAGCGCCACGGTGACGCTCCCCATGCGGGTTTCATCCGCATTGCCGTAATCCGACCAGACCTTCTTCACAGACACGGAGGTCGTCGCCGTCGTATGCGTGTTGGTGATTGCCACATCGGCATCGCCGTTCGCAGGCGTCACGGTAGTGTCGCCCGACATTGTGTAGTTTTCATCAAAGTCCGTGTCCGTTTGCGTGGAGCCCTCGGACACCGTGTAGGTGATCGCCGTGCCGTTGTCGGTATACGCCGGGACGGTGATCGTCGCCGTCCAGACGTTGCCGCTAACAGTCCACTTTCCTTCCTCCGCGCCTTCGGCTGCATCTTTGACAGTAAACGTCTTATTATTGCCCGTCAGCGTCACGGAGAATTCGCTCGGATCCGGACGGAAACCGTCCTGATCGCTTTCATCGTCCCACGTTTTGGTGATCGTGATCTGCTGCGTCGAGCGGCTGTTGGTGAATGTGAGCTTGATCTCGTTGGTATTGGCAGATGAGACAAGTTCTGCACTCTGGGCAGACGGAGTCACCCAGCCGTTCTTGCTCTGCTCGGTCACGGTATACGTTCCCGGATAGCTGGCAATATTGATGCCTTTTCCCGTGAACGTCGCCGTCTGGCCAGCCGCCAGAGTAAACGAGCCGTCTGTCCCGGTCGTCTTGGTCGCAACGGTTGTACCCTCGCTGTTCAGCACGACGTACTCCGCGCCCGCCACAGGCGATCCGCCCTTCGCCAGCACGAAGGTGAACGCCTCGTCCGTCGCCGTTTCGCCCTCAGCAAGCGTCTTTTCCACAACCAGACGCGGATAGATCGTCACGGTAGCGCGCTTGACGATCTCAGTGCTGCGAGAACCCGCAGTTACCGTTGCCTTAACCCACACTTCATGGACGCCAACCTCTGTAAAGGTCGGCAGAGTCGTCGAATACGTGCCATTTTCGCTGGTTGCATATTCGTAACCGCTGACCCTAACGAGGTTTTCGCTCTCAATCTGATCCTGATATTCAGGATCCAGACCCTCCAGCGAATAG
>MHCFC02800__coassemble_972_pt1 | contig 11730 bp, 9 predicted proteins | sample MHCFC02800__metabat2_low_PE_014 | metagenome-assembled genome bin MHCFC02800 | reverse complement strand
CGGAGGCTTTGCTCTCCCGCCTGCCTGAGCGAAAGCGTGACGCCGCGCTCGCCGACCAAGGTGTCGTAGCCCGCGTCGAACTCGGCGATAAAGCCGTCCGACGCCGTCTCGCGCGCGACCGCGTCGATCTCCGCCTGCGGCGCGTCCGGCCGCGCGATGGCGATGTTGCCGCGGATCGTGCGCGAATAGAGAAACGGTTCCTGCAGCACATAGCCGACCCGCTCGCGCAGGCAGGACTTGGCGATCGTCGCAATGTCGCGCCCGCCGATGCGGATCTGGCCGGAAGTCGGCTCGTAGAGGCGCTGCAGCAGGTTCATCATCGTCGTCTTTCCGCTCCCGGTCGCCCCGAGGATGGCCACGGTCTGCCCGGCCCGAACGGAAAAGGAGACGTCGCGCAGCACGGGCCGCCCGCCGTCGTAGGCAAAGCCGACCCGGTCGAACTCGATGTCCGCCCACAAGGGCGCGTCCGACGCGCCCGGCGTATCCCGCTCGGCCGGCGCGTCGAGGATCTCGTAGAGGCGCTTGAGCGAGACGGCCGCCTTGCCAAAGTCGGACAGGATCTGCCCCAGCTCGCGAATCGGCCAGATCAGCATCGAGACGTAGCTGACGAACACCATCACATCGCCGGTCGAAATCTCTCCGCGGAGCGCAAACCAGACGCCAAACAGCAAGGTCAGCCCCGTCTGCACCATACTCAACAGGGTGGAACCCGACCAATAGAGGGCAAACACGACGGACCGCCGGGCCGACTTGTCGTGCACGTCGCCCGCGCGAACGGCAAAGCGGTCGCTCTCGTGCTTCTGTCGGCCGAAGGCGCGCACCACGCGCACGCCGGTCAGGCTCTCCTGAAGCATCGCGCTGAGCTTGCCGTCGGCCTCGTCGGCCTCGGCAAACAGCTTCCGCACCCAGCGGAAGAACCAGAACGCCAGCACGAACTGCGGCGGCACGAGGATCAGCGAAACCCACCTCAGCCCCGCGTGGATGCGCGACATGAGAATTTGCGCCAGCACGACCATGACCACCGTCCGGAAGATCTCGACCAGCTGGTTGGCGAGGAAGCGGCGAACCGTCTCGACATCCTGCGTGCAGCGCTGGATCAGGTCGCCGGTCTCGGCTTTGGCGTGATAGGCGTAGCTCATCTCCTGAAGGTGCGAGTACAGCCGCAGGCGCAGCCGTTCGGCAATGTCCTCGCTCGCCTCCGCCGACCAGCGACCGCGCAGGTATTGAAATGCGCCGCCCAGCAGGCTCAGCGCAAGCAAAAGCGCCGCCATCTCCCAGACGTTCGCCGCTAGATACGCCACGCCGCCGCGCGCCTCGAACCACCCTGCCAAGAATCCCGGCAGGTTGACCGGCGCGTTCCCATTGCCCTGCACGGCGTCCGTGATCGCGTCCACCGTGCCGCCGACGAGCATCGGCGTCAGAAACGACACCGCGGCCGTCACCGTCACGGCCAGCATGCCGCCGACGTACTTGCGCGCGCTCCCGCGCATGAATTCGTAAAACCTCCCGAACAGGCGCAGCGCGCCGCCCTGCCGGGAAGACCGGTCGTTTTGCATGTATCCCTCCGTCAAACCCCGCCGCCGGCGCGCAGCGGCACAAAAAGCCGCCGGATGCGCGCACCCGACGGCTGAATTCTCCCACAGGGGCACAACGCCCTATGGATTTTCCTCGTTGGGACGGCAAACTGTGCGAATACAACGGCCCATGGCGATGCGATGGTTCACACTTTCCGCCTCCCTTCATTACCTTCCCCTTCAGTATAGGAAACCCGCCGCCGGTTGTCAACCGGTCGCCGCGGAATCAACAGAAATTTCACGCACCGTTCGGAGAAACGCCTCGACCTCCTCAAACGTGTTCGCCGCCGAGACGCTGGCCCGCACCGCGCCGCGCAGCAGCGTCCCGAGAAAGCGATGCGCGCCCGGCGCGCAGTGCAGGCCGCCGCGCACGGCAATTCCCGCGCGCGCGAGGGCATCGGCGGCTTCTGAAGAGCTCAGATCCCCCACGTTAAAGCAGACGATCCCCGTGCAGGCGGCCTCCTCGGCGGGCGAATAGATCTCCACGCCCTCGATTTTGAAAAGCCCCTCCCGGATCGCGCCGGTCAGTTCGCGCTCGTGGCTGACGATCTGCGAAAGCCGTCCGGCGACGTGCGCGCAGCCAGCGCCGAGCCCCGCGATGCCCGGCAGGTTGAGCGTGCCGGATTCGTAGCGGTCCGGCAGCTCCTTCGGCTGAAGCATGCTGTCGGACGCGCTGCCCGTGCCGCCCTCGCGCAGCGTGAACAGCTCGACGCCCGGCCGGATGTACAGCCCGCCGGTGCCCTGCGGCCCGAGCAGCGATTTGTGCCCGGGAAAGGCGTACAGGTCGCAGCGCAGCGCGCGGACGTTCACCGGAAGCGCCCCCAGCGCCTGCGCGCCGTCGATCAGGTAGCGGACGCCGCGCTCGCGCGCAATCTGCCCCACGGCGGCGACCGGCTGAATCGCGCCGGTGACGTTGCTCGCGTGCGGCATGACGATCAGCCGCGTGTTCGCGCGGACGGCCGCGGCGACGTCTGCGGGATCGACGAACCCGTCCGGCCGGGGATCGATCAGCGTAAGCCCGATCCTCCCCCGGGCGGCCAGCTCGCTCAGCGGGCGGAGCACGGAATTGTGGTCGAGCCGCGTGGCGATCGCATGGTCGCCGAAGCGCAGCGTGCCCTTGATGGCCAGATTCAGCGCGTCGGTGCAGTTGAACGCGAAGATCACACACGACGGATCTTCCGCGCCAATCAGCGCCTGAAGCCGCTCGCGCGCGTCGAGCACGATTCGCCCGGCCTCGATCGCGGCGCGATGCCCCGATCGGCCGGGATTGGCATTGAAGCGCGTCAGCGCCTGCACGACGGCTTCCACCACCTCCGGAGGCTTGGGAGAACTGGTGGCTGCGTTGTCAAAGTAGATGGACACGGATACCCCTCCTTCACGCGCCGCCGCATGCGGGCGTACAATATACTACGCGCACGGCCGGCTTTCAGAACCACCGGCGCGCGAAGAAGCCGGGGCGCGCCCGCGGCGGCGAGCCGTCCGCGCCCCCATTTCGAGGGAGGGAAACAACCATGCAGGAGGTGTACGGCGTGGCCGCGTTCCGGTCGCGCCAGCAGGTGCTCTTGCTCGAGGCCGCGCTGCGGCGCGAGGGCATTCCCTCGCGCATCGTCTCCACGCCGAGGGAAGTTTCAATGGGATGCGGGCTGTCCGTCCGCTTCCGTCTGGAGGACACTTCGGCCGTGATCCGCGCGCTTCGTTTTGTGAACACAGGCAATCTGATCGGGCTGTACCGCGTCGAGTACGGCGGAAGCGGACGCCCGTCCCTGAGCGCGATCCCCATCCGCTGAGTCCGGCCGCATTGCCTGAGACGGGAATTTTGCGCCGGAGCCGCCATCCGGACGCGCTTTCGACTTCAGCCAAAGCGGCGCGGCGAAGCCCGAAAAGGCCCCAGCGTCGGACGATCCGCGGCTGCGCAGACGGCATTCCGGAATGTCCCGCTCCGTCCCAATTCGCAAAGCCAATGTTGCATTCTGTTGAAGAATGGGACGTTTTGCTTGACCCGGAGCGCGGCAAAATAGTATAATGTAGGGAGTTCAATGGCCGTTCGCCCAGCGGCGAAGGATTACAAAGGCGATGGGAGGAATGACGATGGATGCGGCGCGCGCGGCGGAGGTCATGCGCAGGCTGGAAGAACTGTATCCACAGGCCCGGCCGGAGCTGAATTTTTCCAATCCGTTTGAGACGCTGGTGGCGACGATCCTGTCCGCCCAGTGCACCGACAGGCGGGTCAATCAGGTCACGGCGCGGCTGTTCCCGCTGTATCCGGACGCGTTCGCCATGGCAAAGCTCGAGCCGGAACAGCTCGAACCGCTGATCCGCGAGTGCGGCCTGTACCACAACAAGGCGAAGAACATCGTCGCCGCGTCGCGCGCCATCGTCGAAAAGTACGCGGGACAAGTGCCCAGCACGCGCGAGGAGCTGATGAAACTGCCCGGCGTCGGCCAGAAGACCGCCGGCGTGGTGCTGCTGGCCGCGTTTGGCGACGCGCAGATCCCCGTGGACACGCATGTGTTCCGCGTCTCGCGCCGCATCGGGCTGGCCGACGCGACCACGCCCGAGCGCGTGGAGAAGCAGCTGCGCGAGATTCTGCCGAGGGACATCTGGTCGTTTGCGCACCACCTGCTGATCTGGCACGGCCGCCGCGTCTGCGCGGCGCGCAAGCCGGCATGCGAAACGTGCCCGCTGGCGGACGGCCTCTGCGAAAAACACATGGAGACCGCGGCGAAGCCGCAGGACGCGGCGCGCGACGCCGGATAGGAGTTTTGAGAATATGGCGCTATTTGTAGACGTTGTCAACATCACGGTCAAGGCGGGCGACGGCGGCAACGGCTGCGTATCGTTCCACCGGGAGAAATTCGTTCAGGCGGGCGGCCCCGACGGCGGCGACGGCGGCCGCGGCGGCGACGTCGTCTTTCTGGCAACGGACCGGATGCACACGCTGATGGACTTCCGCTACCGCCGCAAGTTCACCGCCGGAAACGGCGAGGACGGCTCCAGCGGCCGGCGTTCGGGCCGCTCCGGCGCGGACGTCGTCATCGAGGTGCCGCCGGGGACGGTCGTGCGCGAGCGCGCGACGGGCAAACTGCTGCTCGACTTGAACGAACCGGGCGTCCGGCGCACGCTCATCCGCGGCGGGCGCGGCGGCTTTGGCAATCAGCACTTCGCCACGCCAACCCGGCAGGCGCCGCAGTTCGCCAAGCCCGGCGAAAAGCGCGAGGTCGTCGAGGTCACGCTGGAACTGAAGTCCATCGCCGACGTGGGGCTGGTGGGCTTCCCGAACGTCGGCAAATCGACGATCCTGTCCGTCGTCACGGCGGCGCGGCCGAAGATCGCGAATTACCACTTTACGACGCTGCAGCCGAATCTCGGCATCGTCAAGATCGGCGAGTCGAGCTTCGTGATGGCGGACATCCCCGGACTGGTTGAAGGCGCGTCGCAGGGCGTCGGCCTGGGTCATGCGTTCCTGCGCCACGTCGAGCGCACGCGGATGCTTCTGCACGTGCTCGACATCTCCGGCAGCGAATCGCGCGATCCGCTCGAGGACTTCGACGCCATCATGCGCGAATTGGAGGCCTATGGCGATCTGGCAAAGCGGCCGATGATCGTGGTCGCCAACAAGATGGATCTGCCCGGCGCGGAGGAAAACCTTGCGCGGCTGAAGGACAAGCTGGCCGGCACCGGGCTTCAGATCTTCGCCGTCTCGGCGGCGACCCGGCCGGATTTCCGCGAGCTGATGTTCGCCGTGGCGGAGATGCTCGAACACTGCCCGCCCACGGAACCGTTTGCGGAGGAACCGCTGGGCGAGCTGACCGATTTGGACGGCGAACCGTTCTCCATCGCGAAGGAGGACGGCGCGTTCGTCGTGACCGGCCGCGCGATGGATCGGCTGGTCGATTCGGTCAACTTCGACAACGAGGAATCGCTCAACTACTTCCACCGCTCGCTGCGCCGTATGGGCGTGATCGACGCGCTGCGCGAACAGGGCGCGCAGGAGGGCGATTCGGTGGTCGTCGGCGGCATGGAATTTGACTTTGTGGAATAACGGAGGATCGATCAAATGACGACAAAACAGCGCGCGGCCCTTCGAGCCATGTGCAACGCGATGGAGCCGGTGCTCCAGATCGGCAAGGACGGCATCACGGACAATCTGGTCAAGCAGTGCTGGGACGCGCTCGAAGCGCGCGAACTCATCAAGGTCAACGTGCAGAAAAACGCGCCGTTCGGCAGCGCCCGCGAGGCGTGCGAGGCGCTCTGCGCGCGCGTGCACGCCGAGCCGGTGCAGACGATCGGCAGCCGGTTCTCGATCTACCGGCAGGCGCGGGAGAACTCGAAGATCCGTCTGGAGGACCTCTGAGGCGAAACGGTTCGCGCAAAGATCGTCCGACAACGGCGAGTGCTTCCTGCCCGCCCCATGCGATGCAGGAAAAGGCCGGCGTTTGCCTGCGCGGCATGCGCAGACCTGCCGATGGCGGCGCGAGGCTTGATTCTTAGAGGGTTTTCTGGTAAAATAATGGAGAAACATGCGCGCAGGCAATGCGCCGCATCGTTTGGAGGGGTTGGATGGCGGAATACATCATCGCGCTGGACGCCATGGGCGGCGACAATGCGCCGGACGCGATTGTCAAAGGCGCGATCGCCGCGCTTCGGAAATACGGCGATGTGAAGATCCTGCTGGCCGGGCCGCCGCAGCGGCTCAAGCCGCTGATCGATTCGGCGGAGGAAGTGCGGGCGCGGATGGAGCTCATCGAAGCCGACGAGGTCATCGGCATGGATGAATCGCCGATGCTGGCGGTTCGCAAAAAGGTCAATTCGTCGATGGTCCAGGCGGTTCTGGCCGTGCGCGAGCATCGCGCGGGCGCGGTGGTCTCCGCCGGATCGACGGGCGCGCTGCTGGCCTGCGGCATGCTCCGGCTCGGGCGCATCCCGGGCGTCGAGCGGCCCGCGCTGGCCTCGGCGTTCCCGGGGTTGAAGAAGCCATGGCTGCTGATCGACCTCGGCGCGAACGTCGACTGCCAGCCGAAGTATCTGGCGCAGTTCGGCCTGATGGGCAGCGTCTACATGCACAGCGTGATGGGCGTCGCCGATCCCCAGGTCGGCCTGGCCAACATCGGCGTCGAGGCGGAAAAGGGCAACAAGACCGTGCGCGAGGCGTATGCGCTGATGACCGCACAAAAGAGCTATCGCTTCTGCGGAAACTGCGAGGCACGCGTGGCGCCGATGGGCGAATTCGACGTCGTCGTCGCCGACGGCTTCGCGGGCAACATCATCCTCAAGTACACCGAGGGCATGGCCGAGGCAATGATGGCGATGCTCAAGGAGAGCCTGATGTCGTCGTTTGCGACGAAGATCGGCGCGGCGCTGAGCAAGCCCGCCTTCCGGGCGTTCAAACGGCGGCTGGACTACAACGCCTATGGCGGCGCGCCGCTGCTGGGCGTGGAGGGCGCCGTCGTCAAGGCGCACGGAAGTTCCGGCGAAGAAGCCATCTGCAATGCCGTCCGCCAGGCGCGGACGATGCTCGAAGGCGGCGTCGTGGAGCGCATCCGCGAGGGACTTGCCGGTCTGGAATCCGTCTGAAATTTCCCGCAGCCGCGGCTTCCCCCTTCTGACAGGGTTGGAAGGCGACGCGGCCAGACAAATCAACATTGAAGGGATGGTTACAATGGATCGGACGAAGGTTTTTGAAACGGTGAAGAAGTACATTCTGGCACAGCTGCCCATCAGCGAGGACCGCGTGGTGGAAAACGCCGCGCTGATCGACGATCTCGGCGCGGACAGCGCGAACCTGATGATGCTGGTGATGGACCTCGAGGCGGAGTTCAACATGACCGTCGAGGACGACGCCATCAGCGCGATCCGCACGGTAGGCGACATCGTGGATTACATCGTGAAGAAGGCCTGAGCGGCGTGCGGGAACTGTGTGAAAAGCTCGGCTATGCGTTTCGCAATCCCAAGCTGCTCGAGACGGCGCTGACGCATCCCTCCTTCGGGGGGGATCATCATGTGCCGCACTATCAGCGGCTGGAGTTTTTGGGCGACGCGGTGCTCGAGCTCGCCGTGAGCGACTACCTCTATCGCGAACTGCCGGACGTGGACGAGGGCAAGCTGACGCGCATCCGCGCCGCGCTGGTGCGCGAGGAGACGCTCTGCAGCGCCGCGCGGCGCATCGGGCTGGGGCGGTTCATCCGCCTCTCGGTCGGCGAGGAACGCTCCGGCGGACGGGACAAGCCGTCGATCCTCTCGGATGTCATGGAGGCCGTCTTTGCCGCCGTCTATCTGGACGGCGGGTTTGGTTGTGCCGTCGAGGCGGTCTCGCGCGTGCTGGGAAGCGAGCTTCGCCCCCAGTCGCTTGCCGATCATCTGGACAGCAAATCGCGCCTGCAGGAGATCATGCAGCGGGACGGCGAAATGCCCGAGTATGAATTCATCTCGATGGAGGGGCCGCCGCACGCGCCAAAGTTTTCCTACCGCGTGCGCGCAGGCGTTCGCGCGCTGGGCGAAGGCAGCGGATCGAGCAAGCAGAGCGCCCAGCAGGCCGCCGCGAGAGATGCACTGAAGAGAATGGGAGCGTTGTCCTGAATTGCGACTGAAAAAACTCATCATCCACGGGTTCAAATCATTCGCGGATCGCGTGGAGATTTCATTTGACGGCGGCATCACCGGCGTCGTCGGCCCGAACGGCTGCGGCAAGTCGAACATCGCCGACGCCGTCCGCTGGGTGCTCGGCGAGCAGAGCGCCAAGACGCTGCGCGGCGCGAAGATGGAGGACGTCATCTTCAACGGCACCGAGAAGCGCCGCCGCCTCGCGTTCTGCGAGGTGACGCTCGTGTTCGACAATTCGGACAAGTCGCTGCCGATCGACTTCGCCGAGGTCGCCGTCACGCGGCGCGTCTACCGCAGCGGCGAGGGCGAATACAAGATCAACGGCACCGCCTGCCGCCTGCGCGACATCGTCGACCTCTTCCGGGATACCGGCGTCGGCAAGGACGGCTATTCCCTGATCGGACAGGGGCGAATCGACGAAATCCTTTCGCAGAAGTCCGAGGATCGCCGGCAGGTCTTTGAGGAGGCCGCCGGCATCGTCAAGTACAAGGCGCGCAAGCTCGAGGCGCAGCGCCGCATGGAGCACACGCGCGACAACCTCTCCCGCGTCGAGGACATCCTCTCGGAACTGGAGTCGCGCGTCGAGCCGCTTCGCGAGCAGAGCGAGGCGGCGCGCGAGTATCTGGCGCTGCGCGACGAGCTGAAGCTGCTCGACTTAAACGTCTTTCTGCTGCGCACCGAGCGCTATGAGGCGCGCATCCGGGAGCTGAAGGATGCGGTGCAGGCGCTGGGCGAATCGATCCTGCAGGCGAACGAGCAGCTCGAAAAGTCCGGCGCGGCGCGCGACGCGGTTCAGGAACAGCTCGCGGCGCTCGAAGCGGAGGCGGCGGAAAAGCGCGAGGCCGTGCAGCGGCTGATCCGCGAGGTCGAGGCCGGCGAAGGCGCCGTGCGCGTCGCGCAGGAGCGCATCCTGTCCGCCACGCGCGAGCGCGACCGCATCACCGCCGAGCGCACCGCGGCGGCCGAAGGGCGCGAAGGCATCCGGAACCGGCTGGTCAAGATGCGCGCGTTCATCGACGGCGAAACGCAGGAGGTGCGCGCCGAAGAGGATCGCCAGACCGTCCGGGAAGCGGAGCTTGCGCAATCGGAGAAGCGCCTTTCCGATCTGGAAGCGCGCGCCGAGAGCGAAAAGCAACAGATCATCCAGGCCATGAACCGCCTGGGAGACGTGCGCAGCCAGCGCGCGCGGCTCGGCGCCATGCAATCCGCGCTCGAGGAGCGGCTGGGCAGCATGGAGGGCGAGCGGGCGCGCGAGCAGGCGGGCGTCGATTCACTGGGCGAGCAGGTGCGCGAGGCGCAGGACCGGCTCAATGTCGAACAGTCCGGACAAAGAGAGATCTCCGCCCGGCTGGGCGAACTGTCCGGCGCGCTGCAGCAGCTCGGCGAACAGGCATCCGGGCTGTCGGAGCAAATCGGCGCCATGCAGTCTGAGCGGCAGCAGCGCGATTCCCGGCTCAAGCTGCTTCGCGAGATGCAGCGCGATTACGAGGGATACAACAATTCCGTCAAACAGGTGCTCATGCAGGCGCGCCGCTTAAGCGGCAGCGGCGTGCACGGCGTCGTCGCCGACCTGATCCACGTGCCCGAAAAGCTCGAGCGCGCCATCGACATGGTGCTGGGCGGCGCGCTGCAGAACATCGTCGTCGACCGGGACGAGGACGCCAAGCGCATGATCGAGTACCTGCGCAAGAACCGCTTTGGCCGCGCGACGTTTCTGCCGATTTCGTCCGTGCGCGGGCGCACGCTCTCCGCACAGGAGCGGCAGGTGCTCGCGATGCCGGGCTGTGTCGGCCTCGCGTCGGAACTGATTTCCTATGACGAAAAGTATCGCGGCGTCGTGGACAACCTGCTCGGGCGCACCGTCGTCGCCGAGGATCTGACGGCCGGCATCGCCATCCAGCGCGCCGGGCGGTATCAATTCCGGCTGGTGACGCTCGAGGGCGACGTGATGCACTCCGGCGGTTCGATGACCGGCGGCAGCGTGCAATCGCGCATGACGAGCCTACTCTCGCGCTCGCGCGAGATCGAGCAGACCGAGCAGGCGCTTCAGCGCATCGACGGCGAGCTGGAAAAAATCCGGGCGGAATACGCCGAATCCGAGCAAAAGCGCGCCCGGATGAAGCAGGAGCGGGACGAGCTGTACGATTCGCTCCGCCATCAGGAGGCTGCGGTCGCGCGCGCCGAGGCACAGCTCAAGGCCGCGCTGGACGAGCAGGCCGGCAACAGCGCCCGCGTGGAGCGCGTGGAACAGGAGCGCGAGCGGCTCCGGGCGCAGCTTGACGAGATTCAGTCCTCGCTCGAGGGCTTGGACACCCGCCAGCAGGACGCCGAGGAGTCGACCGGCGCGCGCCAGGAGGAAGTCCGCAAGCTGCAGGAGGAGATCTACGCGCTGCGCGCGGAGGTCGAAAAGAAGCGCGCGGAGGCGGGCGACGCGAAGGTTGCGCTGGCCTCGCGCAAGCGCGGGTTGGAGGCGCGCATCGCCGAGCGCGACCGCTTCGCCGCCGAGGCGGAGGACGCCGAGCGAATGCTCGCCGAGAGCGCCGAGACCCTGAAGCGCTGCACGGCGGAGCTCGAGGAAAACACCGCGGCGCTTGCGCGCGACTCGGCGGCGCTCGAAAGGGGCAAGGCCGAGCTGGACGCCGCGCGGGCGACGTTCAATTCCGCCGACGCCGAGCGAACCGGCGCGCAGAAGCGGCTGCAATCGCTGGGCGAGGAGATCGACGCGCTGCGCGGCCAGCTGGACGAATTCAGCGACCGGCATCACCGCGCCGAACTGCAGCTGGCGCGCGTCGAAGCGGAGTTCAAGCAGATTCAGGACCGCATCTGGGAGGACTACGAGCTGACCTACGCCGGCGCCGAGCCGTTCCGGCAGGCGGACTTCAAGCTGTCCGAATCGGAAAAGCGCATCGCCGCCATCCGCCAGCGGATCAAGGCCATGGGCACGGTCAACGTCGCCGCCGTGGACGAGTACCGGCAGACGTGCGCGCGCGTCGAGGAGATGACGGCGCAGCGCGACGACCTCATCAAGGCCGAGGCGGATCTGCAGCGCATCGTCGAGGAGCTGGAGCAGAAGATGGAGGTGCAGTTCCGGACGCAGTTTGCGCTGATGAACGAAAACTTCCAGCGCACGTTCGTGAAGCTGTTCGGCGGCGGCAAGGCTGAGCTGCGCCTGACGGATCCCAAGGACGCGCTGAACTGCGGCATCGACGTCGTGGCTCAGCCGCCGGGCAAGAAGCTGCAGATGCTCTCGCTGCTCTCGGGCGGCGAGCGCGCGCTGACGGCCATCGCGATCCTGTTTGCGATCCTCGACCTGAAGCCAACGCCGTTTTGCATCCTCGACGAGATCGAGGCGGCGCTCGACGATGCGAACATCGACACCTACGCCGATTATCTCAAGGCCTACTCGCAGAACACGCAGTTCATCGTCATCACCCACCGAAAGGGCACGATGGAGCGGTGCGATTCGCTCTACGGCGTGGTGATGGAGGAAAAGGGCATCTCCAAGACCGTCTCGGTGATGCTCAACGAGGCCAGCTAGCGGGTGTTGAATCGGAAA
>MHCFC02800__coassemble_965_pt1 | contig 11782 bp, 9 predicted proteins | sample MHCFC02800__metabat2_low_PE_014 | metagenome-assembled genome bin MHCFC02800 | reverse complement strand
CTGCTCGTGCATGGCGCTGCAGCTGATCACGGGTTCGATGGCCGGCTATGCGTTCGGCTGTCTGAAGTTCAAGGGTCAGAATGCGATTTTCAAAATCTTTCTGGCGACGATGATGATCCCCGGAAACGCGATCATCATCTCCAACTACCTGACCGTTTCCGGCTGGGGTCTGCTCAAGCAGCCCTATACGCTCTGGCCGCTGATCCTGCCCTATATGACGAGCGCGTTCTGCGTGTTCAACATGCGTCAGGCGTATAAATCGCTTCCTTCGGAACTGGCTGAGGCTGCAGAAATTGACGGCTGCAACAGCTTCCAGTATTTCATCCGCGTGGCCATGCCGCTGACGCTGCCCTCGCTGGGCGCGGTCGGCATCCAGACGTTCATCTCCGTCTGGAACCAGTACCTGTGGCCGCTGCTGGTGACCAACAGCGTCGAATGCCGCACCGTTCAGCTCGGTATCGGCATGCTGCAGAACGCCGATGGACAGGCGTTTGGCACGATCATGGCCGGCACGACGATCGTCATGATTCCGTCGATCCTCGTGTTCGTGATCGGACAGAAGACGCTGGTTTCCGGCCTCACCGCCGGCGCCGTCAAGGGCTGATCTGTTTCGGAAAAACAGCTCCTGCTTTGTGGAAAGCGGGAGCTGTTTGTTTGCATTTTTCGGTGAACCTCGGACGGTTTGGACATGAATTCGCATGTGCGGGATGGCCGATCTCTCAGCCAAACCGCCCGTGCCGCTCGTCCAGCGTGGGCGGGGAAGGGGTAAGGGGGAGAATACGCTTTGGCTGCCTGCCGGATTGATTCACCTAATCGACGGCTTGCCAGCGTGGGCGGGAAAAGCTGCGGCGGAGAAGGCGGCTCGCCGTGAACCCACCTTCCCCGCCGCGCAGTGGGCAGAGGCGCCGTACCTAAGCCCGTGCGCGGCGCAACAGCCGGACGGAGATTCCATAGGACAGTGCGCAGGCGACCGCGACGGCGCAGATGGCCAGCACAAGCGCAACTTCGACATGGCGGGCGGCGAAGGCCAGCGCGCTGCCGGCGGCCTGTGCGCTGAAGCCCGCAGCGCCGAAGAGCACGAGCAGCGCGAGGATCACCGCAAACATCGCCGCGAAGCCCGCGTTCGCGCCGCGGGACAGTCCCGCGGGAAGCACGAGCGCCAGTGCGAACAGCGTAAGCCACAGCGATGCCGCGGCAAGCAGCAGGTGAAGCACCGGCGGGTAGGCGCTGAATGCGAGCGCGGCGGCCGCGTTGACGGCCAGCGATGCGGCGAAGCCAATGCCGGCCAGCGCGCCTGCGGTCAGATAGCGCGCGCGGACGATCTGCGCCCGGGAAACCGGCAGTGCGAAGGCGTACTTCTGCCATTTCCACTGTTCGTCGCAGTTGGTGAGCGTCATGCACATCGTCATCGCCTCGACCGGCACGAGCACGAAGCTGACCCAAATCGCGCCGTTTGCCCCAAATGCGATCATCAGCACGGCGATCAGCAGCACGTCCATCGCGATGCGGACGGGGCCGTACTTGCGCCGCAGCGTCAGGAAATCCTTGATGAACAGGCCCTTCATGCGAAATCCCCCTTTGCGTAAAACAACATGATTTCATCCAGCTCCGCCGGCGCGACGATCGCGTCCGGGAGCAGCTCTGCCGCGCGGGCGCGGTTCCGAACCAGCGCGCGGGTTTGAAATTCCTCCCGCCGCCATGCGACGACGATCTCCGGTTCCAGCCGCTCGAAGTCCGCCGCGCCGCAGTGCACGACGCCGTACTCGTCGGCCAGCTCGTCCTTCGGCAGGCAGAATACCAGCTTTCCCCGGTGCAGAAACGCGATGTAGTCGGCGATCTTCTCCAAGTCGCTCGTGATGTGCGACGAGACCAGCACCGAATGCCGCTCGTCCTGCACGAATTCGAGCAGGGCGTCGAGGATGTCGTCGCGCACGACGGGATCGAGCCCGCTGGTCGCCTCGTCGAGCACCAGAAACTCAGCATTGTGCGACAGCGCGACGGCAAACGCCAGCTTGACCTTCATGCCGCGCGAGAACTCGCCGGTCTTCTTGTCCTCCGGCAGCCCAAAATTCGTCAGGCGGCTGCGATAGGCGTCCGCGTCCCAGTCCGAATAGATGCCGGCCATGAACCGGCCGATTTCCGCCGGCGTAAAGATTTCAGGAAAGTGGTTTTCGTCGAACACCACGCCGATGCGGTCGCGGACCGATTCGTCCGCGAGGTCCCGGCCAAAGATGCGGATCTCGCCGCCGTCCGGCGCGACCTCACCGAGCAGGCAGTTGATCGTCGTCGACTTGCCCGCGCCGTTTTCGCCGATCAGCCCGACGATCGCGCCGCGCGGGATGTCAAAGCTCACGCGCTCGAGCGCGAAATCGCCGTAGCGCTTCGACAGGTTCCGGATTTCACAGATATTTTCGCCCATTTACGAATCCTCCTCATACAGCAGCTTGAGCAGCGCGACCAGCCGGTCGAGTCCAATTCCGCTCGCCCGCGCGATTTCAATCGCCTCGGCAAACCGCGCCTCGATGCGCTTCTGCTGCTCCTCCAGGTAAAAGTCCTGGTTCTGCGCCGAGACATAGCAGCCCTTGCCCGCCGAGGTCTCGATGAAGCCGTCCTCCTGAAGCGCCGCGTAGGCCCGCTGCACCGTCAGCACGCTGATGTGCAGCGACTTTGCCAGCGCCCGAACCGACGGAATCGCGTCGCCCGGCTTGAGCGTCCCGCTCATGATCGCCGATTTGATCTGCGAGGAGATCTGCTCGTACAGCGGCGTGCTCACCTTGTTGCTCACCACGATCTCCAAGCGCATCCCTCCATTCCAACACAACTGTATCACGTGAACAAGTACAGTATATCACACGATGATACGCCTGTCAAGCCAGCGCACCCAAATTTTCTTCTCGTCATAGTCTGGCGGTGTCGGGGCGGTTGCGCCCGCGAACGGGAGGGATGTTTTCATGTGTGCAATTGCGGGACAGGTTGGTTTTTTAGGACAGCTCGCGCAGAACGACGAGGCGCTCTATCGGAAGATGCTCGAATCGATGCGCCAGCGCGGGCCGGATCAGTGGGGGAGTTACATGGATGCGTGCGCGGCGCTGCTGCACGCGCGGCTGTGCGTGATCGACCCGGAGGGCGGCCGGCAGCCCATGCGGCTCGAGTGGCGCGGTGAAATCTACGTATTGGTCTACAACGGCGAATTGTACAACGCCGGTGAACTGCGGCGCTCGCTGGAACCCCTGGGCCATGTGTTCGTCGGACACTCGGATACCGAGGTGCTGCTGCACGCCTACGCCGAGTGGGGCGAGAAGTGCCTGGAGCGGCTCAATGGCATCTATGCATTTGCCGTCTGGGAGTCGATCCGCCAGCGGCTGTTCCTCGCGCGCGACCGCATCGGCGTCAAGCCGCTCTTCTTCGCGCTGGGCGAGATGGGCCTTCTGTTCGCCTCGGAGATCAAGACGCTGCTGTGCCATCCGGCTGTCCGGCCGCGGCTGAACCGGGAAGGACTGATGGAGGTCATGCTGATCGGCCCCGGGCGGACGCCGGGCTGCGGGGTGTTCGAGGGCGTGGAGGAGCTCCGGCCGGGCCACTTCGGCTACTTCGGCCGGGACGGACTGCGCATCGCGCCCTATTGGTCGCTGCGCGAGGAGGAACACCGCGAGAGCTTTGAGGAGACCGCCGAGCACGTGCGCCTTCTGCTCGAGGACAGCGTGCGGCGGCAGCTGGCGTCCGACGTGCCGGTGTGCGCGTTTTTGTCCGGCGGACTGGACTCGAGCCTGATCTGCGCGCTGGCACAGCCGGAACTGGCCGCGCGCGGCGAGCAGCTCCAGACGTTCTCCGTCGACTACGCCGAGAACGACCGCTACTTCACCGCCGGCAAATTCCAGCCGGAACAGGACGCGGCCTACGTCGAGATCATGAACCGCGCGCTCGGCGCGCCGCACCACCGCGTATTGCTGGAGACGGAGCCGCTGGCCGACGCGCTGTACGACGCCGTGGATGCGCGCGACCTGCCCGGCATGGCCGACGTGGACGCCTCGCTGCTGCTGCTCTGCCGCGAGATGAAGAAGACCGCGACGGTCGGGCTGTCCGGCGAGTGCGCCGACGAGCTGTTCGGCGGCTATCCCTGGTATCGCGATCCGGAGATCCGCGCGCGGCAGGGCTTCCCTTGGGCGCAGTCGACGGCGTGGCGGGCGTCATTTCTGCCCGAAGCGCTGCGCGGCGAGGCCGAGGACTACGTCGCCGCGCGCTACGGCGAGACGGTCGCCATGGCGCAGCCGCTGGATGGCGATTCCGGCGTCGACCGCAGGATGCGCGAGATGTACCACCTGAACTTCCACTGGTTCATGCAGACGCTGCTCGACCGCAAGGACCGCATGAGCATGGCGTCGGGCTTCGAGGTGCGCGTGCCGTTCTGCGACCACCGGCTGGCGGAGTATTTGTACAACGTGCCGTGGGCGTTCAAGGATCGCGACGGCCACGAGAAGGGCCTACTGCGTCATGCGATGGCGGGCGTGCTGCCCGAGCGGGTGCTCTGGCGCAAGAAGAGCCCCTATCCCAAGACGCACCATCCGGCCTACCTCGCGCTGGTCTCCGAGCGGCTGCGCCGCGTGCTCGCCGATCCCAACGCGCCAATTCTGGAGATCGCCGACCGGGAGGCCCTGCGCGGCCTGCTGACCGCCGAGCGCTCGACGCCGTGGTATGGCCAGCTGATGACCATCCCGCAGACCATCGCCTACATGCTTCAGGTGAATCACTGGCTGGAGAAATATCGCGTGGAGATCGTTTGAAGAAGATCCGCCGCCTTCCCGGGCGGCGGATTTCCATGCAAGGCCCTTCCCGCCAGCATGAGAGCGGGGGATTTTTGCGGCCACAGGCGGGGATGAGCGGCTGGCCGTCCGCATGTGCGGGGAGCCTGTGGGACGTTTTTTTCCATATAAATTCCCGGCGGCGCGCAGTTTGAGAAGATGGTTTGCGGCGGGCGGGTGACGAAATCCTTCCAACGCGCTTCGCCGCCAGCTCCGAACACATCGCGCTCTTTCTCGGAGTAAAGCGCATCACACAGGGGCAATCCCCGCCGCGCAGGAACCGCCCGAACGTTCACGGCCTGAGCGCCGTCCTCGCAAAGAGGGCGCGCTTTTGACGGGCTGCTTTACACGAATTGGGTGGACATGCCGCGCGTGCGGCGGTATACTGTGAGCGGACGGCCGCTTCCAAAGGGCTGCCGTCATCATCCGCCAAGGGAGGAAAACCTGCGTGCAACGCCTGTTCAATCTGCTGCGCCGCGAGCGCGAAAAAGTGACCTATCTGTTCTTCGGCGTGCTGACCACGCTGGTCAACATCGCCGGCTACAGCCTGCTCAGCGCGCAGGGCCTGTCCACTGGCTGGGCAAACGGCATCGCGCTGGCGGTTTCCATCCTGTTCGCCTACTTTACCAACCGCCGTTGGGTGTTCCTGAGCCGCGCGCACGGCAGGGCCGCGCTTCGGGAATTTGGTTCGTTCATCCTCTGCCGCATCGGCACGGGCCTGATCGACCAGGCCATCATGCTCATCGGGGTCGACAGGATCGGCGCGTCTCTGTTTCCGTCGCCGGAGGCCGTCGCCTTTGGCATGGACGCGCTGGACATATGGGGCACAGGCGTGAAGATCTTTGCCAACATCATCGTCATCGTGCTCAACTATATCCTCAGCAAGGTGCTGATCTTCCGCGCCCACAGGCGCTCGAATCCGGACAATCGCGATACAAACTTATGAACAAATTTGAAATTTCCGGCGTCCGCCATTGTCTCCCCGCGCACAGTTGTGCTATAATCAGAACAGTTCCCGCTGTGGAAACAAAATTTGTGGAGGTAGTACATGATGATCAGGAAAGTTCTGTGCCTCGTTCTGGCGCTCGCGCTCTGCGGCGCGATGGCCTTTGCCGAGGAGGACGGAGACCTTCAGGCGCAGCTCGACGCCGCCAACGAGCGCATCGCCGAGCTTGAGACGCAGGTTGAGCTATATCAGCCCTACTACGACGCGCAGGTCATCGTCGAATACGATGGCGGCGTGGTCTTTCTCGACGACATTCTCGAGCAATACGCCGGCGTCGATTCCCAGTTTTCGAGCTACTACGGCGTCTCGCTGGCCGACTACGGCTACGATACCGTCTACAAGCAGCTGATCGCCGAGACGTTGCTGCAGGACGCCGTGCTCGAGGCGAAGGCCACGGAGCTCGGGCTGGATCAGCTCGATGACGAGACGATGGCCGGCCTGACCGAAGAGGCCGCCGCCAATTTTGAATCCTACGTTACGAGCGTCTGGGATTACTTCGCCTCCGACGACCTGACCGACGAGGAAATCCGCGAGGATTGCGTCGCCTATCTGGAGTCCATGGGCTACACTGAGGACGCGCTGCTCGAAAGCCTGATCGACAACTACGTCAGCGAGCAGCTGTACAACTACATTACCGCCGACGTGACCGTCACGGAGGAGGACATCCAGGCCGCCTTCGACGAGCTGGTCGCCGAGCAGGAGGCGTCCTTTGCCGACGACTCCACCTACAATACCAGCCGCAACAACGGCGACACGATCGTCTGGAACCCCGAGGGATACCGCATGGTTCGCCATGTGCTGATCAAATTCACCGACGATCAGGCCACCCGCTATTCCGAGCTTCAGGACACGCTGGACACGCTGAATGAGGAACTCGAAGCGCTCCAGACCGCCGCCGAGGAAGCCGCCGCAGCTACCGATGAAAGCACCACTGAAGCCACCGACGAAACTGCTGCTGCGGCCACCGCTGAAGCTACGGACGAGACCACCGGCGAAACTGCCCCCGAGGCCACCGCTGAAGCTACGGACGAGGCTGCCGCCGAGACCACCAGCGAAACCGCTGAGGCCACCGCTGAAGCTGCGGACGAAACTGCCCCCGAGGCCACCGCTGAAGCTACGGACGAGGCTGCCGCCGAGACCACCGGCGAAACCGCCGCTGAGGCCACCGAAGCGCCTGCCCGCACCGAAGAGGAGATCAACGCCGAGATCGCCGACGTGGAGGCCGAGCTGACCGCGCTGTACGAGGAGCTGCTGCCCACCGCGCAGGAAGTCATCGATGCGTTCAATTCCGGCACGTCCTTCTCCGACCTGATCGACCAGTACAACGAGGATCCGGGCATGGAGAACGAGCCGACCGCGACCAACGGCTATGCCGTCAGCGCCAATTCGACCGCATGGGATCCGGCCTTCACCGAGGGCGCAATGTCCATTGAGTCCATCGGCGAAATCAGCGAGCCGGTCTATGGCCAGAACGGCATCCACATCATCTACTATGATTCGGACATTCCGGCCGGCGCCGTCGATCTCGAGACCGTCCGCGCAGAGATCGAGGAATCCGCGCTGAATACAAAGTTGAACGACACCTACGACAACACCCTCGCCGAATGGGTCGAGGCGGTCAATCCCGTCTATCACTACGACCGCCTGTAATTCCTCACCGCCGGGCGCCCTGCCATTGCGCAGGGCGCTCGCTTCGTTCCACCTGCGAACGTCAACCGTTTGCGCGCAATCCGCCCGCCCTGCCACATATGATGGCGGCGGAGATGACGCTCTCGCCGGTCGCGCAATCCAACCGTACCTGCCGCGCATGATGGCGGCGGAGATGACGCTCTCGCCGGTCGCGCAATCCAACCGTACCTGTCGCGCATGATGGCGCGGAGATGACGCTCTCGCCGGTCGCGCAATCCGCCCGCACCTGCCGCGCATGATGGCGCGGAGATGTTGCTCTCGATGGTCACGCAAACCCTCTACCTACCCTCGCCGCAGCGCCTTGATCCCGCGGCAAGCGCGCTCAGGGCACACCGCGCTCATCATCGCCCGACCGGTGACAATGGTTCGATTCCGCGGCTTGTGCGCCTGCGCAAGCCCGTCCCAGGAGAGTGAAACTTCCATTCCGCGCGCGCGATTTAACAACTGGTCTGGAAAATTGCTTGCGCGCGCCGCGGGGGCGTGCTATAATGAAAATCAGGCTCGATGTGATTGTCGCGGGCCGACCGAGCGAACAGAGGATGTTGAAAGCATGGCATACATAGCGGTTGTGGGCGCAGCGAACGTCGATATCGGCGGCTTTCCTTCGGGCAAGGCCGTGATGGGCGATTCCAATCCCGGGCGCGTGCGGATTTCGATGGGCGGCGTGGGCCGGAATATCGCCTGCAACGCCGCGCGGATGGGGCTTTCGGTTGAGCTGGTCACAGCGCTGGGCGGCGACGCCCACGCCGGCATGATTCGCGAGGACTGCGCGCGCGCAGGCGTCGGCCTTGCGCATGCGGTGCACTTCCCGGACGAGGCGACGTCGACCTACCTCTTCATCGCCGATGCCGGCGGCGACATGACCCTCGCCGTCAACGACATGGGCATTCATGACCGCATGACCGTCGAGCAGCTTGTCCCGGCGCTGGACGCGCTTCAGGGCGCGGCGCTGGTGGTGCTGGACGCCAACCTTCCGGAGCGGACGATCGAATGGCTCGCCCGGACGCTGACCGTCCCGGTGATCGCCGACGCGGTTTCGGCCGCGAAGGCTGCGCGGCTCAGACCGGCGCTTTCCCATCTGGATGCGCTCAAGCCCAACGGCATCGAGGCCGAACTCCTGACGGGCATTCCTGTCACCGGCGCCGGCAGCGCGGCGAAAGCCGCACAGGCGCTGTTGGACAGGGGCGTCCGGCGCGTATTTCTGACGATGGGCGCACGGGGCGTCTGCTGCGCCGACGCGCACGGAACGCACATCCTCCCCGGAGGACATCCGCGCGTGGTCAACGCCACCGGTGCGGGCGATGCGTTCACCGCGGCGCTGGCGTGGGCGCGCCTGCAGAACCTGCCGCTGGCCGAGACGGCGCTGGCCGGCATGGCCGCCGCCACCATCGCGATGGAATCGATGGAGACGGTCAGCCCGGAGATGTCCCCCGAGCGCCTCGAGCGGCGCATGGACGAGCTGCGCGGGATCATCTGATCAACTTCGACTCTGCGCAATCGGCTCGCTTCGATTGGCGCTTCCGACAGTCGCGCTGGCTGCACAGACTCGCTGGACGCTGTCCAGTTTCGCGCATCCGGGCTGCAAACCTCTGTCCTGCGGCGGCGCGTCCCTCCGACGCGGCATCCTCGGAGGCGTGTAATCGGCCCGCTTCGATTGGCCGCTTTCGACACGACAGTCGCGCTGGCTACACAGACTCGCTGGACGCTGTCCAGTTTCGCGCATCCGGGCCGCAAACCTCTGTCCTGCGGCGGCGCGTCTCTCCGACGAGCCATCTCCGGAGGCGCGCGGCGCTCGTGCGCTGTTCGGCGCAAGGCCTGCCGCTTTCCCTCGGGCGCGAACCGCCCATCTCACCCGGCATCCCGCGCGGCGCTCCTCTGCGGCGCGCTTTTTCCCAAGACCTGTTCGAGATCGCTGGAAATCGATTTCGACGCATCCTTCGCCCTGCTCCCGCCGAAACTCCCGGCGCCGTGCAGCGGCGGAAGACCCTCGAAATTGCGTTTTCCCCTTCAGACAGGCCCTGACCATTCCAATGAGGAGGAATATCCGATGAACTTGAACAAATATCTGGACATCTCGCCCGAAGTCAAGGCGGCGCTGGACGCCGGCAAGCCCGTAGTGGCGCTGGAATCCACGATCATCTCCCACGGCATGCCCTACCCTCAGAACGTCGAGACGGCGCTGAACGTCGAGAAGATCATCCGCGAGAACGGCGCGACGCCGGCGACCATCGCCATCATCGGCGGCCGCCTGAAGGCCGGTTTGTCGCGCGATGAAATCGAGCACCTCGGCAAGAAGGGCTATGAGGTCACGAAGGCCTCCCGCCGCGACCTGCCGGTCATCGTGGCGCGCGGCATGGACGGCGCGACCACCGTGGCCACCACGATGATCATCGCCGAGATGGCCGGCATCCGTGTGTTCGCGACGGGCGGCATCGGCGGCGTGCACCGCGGCGCGGAGGTCACCATGGACATCTCCGCCGATCTCGAGGAGCTGGCGCAGACCGGCGTGATGGTCATCTGCGCGGGCGCGAAGTCGATCCTCGACCTCGGGCTGACGCTGGAGTACCTCGAGACGAAGGGCGTGCCGGTCATCGGCTATGGCACGGACGAACTGCCGGCGTTCTACACCCGCAAGTCCGGCTTCGGCGTGGACTACCGCATCGATACCCCCGAGGAGCTGGCCGCGGCGTTCCAGGCGAAGCTCGACATGGGCCTGCGCGGCGGCATGCTGGTCACCAACCCGATCCCCGAGGAGTATTCGATGGATCCCGACGTCATCAACAAGGCCATCGACGAGGCCATCGAGGAGAGCAAGCGCCTCGGCATCCACGGCAAGCAGACCACGCCCTTCCTGCTGGCGAAGGTCAAGGACATCACCGGCGGCGACAGCCTCGCCTCCAACATCCGCTTGGTCTACAACAACGCCCAGCTCGCAGCCAAGACCGCCGCGGCGCTGGCAAAGTAAACGCACAATCCCCCGCCGAATGACCTGCTTTCCCGGCGGCGGACAAAAGAGACCTCCTGCTGCAGAATGGGAACTGCGGCAGGAGGTTATTGCCGAGTCCATTCATTCCTGCAACTTTGCGCGTATTTCATAGAAAAACGGTCTTGCCCCAGTTGAAATCCGGAGCGAGACCGTTTGAACGATACTTGTTCTGCAATGGAGCTTTTCATTCCTATCATCCGTTGCTGGGGAAACAGGCCGCACAGCAATGCGGCTTCTTTGACAAACGGAGAGCCGCCCTCGTTGCGAGGACGGCTCTTTATTCTTTCTGGTTTTCAGGAATGCGCCCACATATACGCGTCGCGGATGGCTTCCTGATGCGATTCGTTGACCTTGTCCGAACCGTGCGTCCGGCTGTTGACCATGTGCAGGCAGCACTGGCCGTCGTATCCATTGTCGTAAATCGTCTCATCGCCATGGGGCATGGTGTTCATCGCGCAGGCGACGAACTTTCCGCCGGCAATCAGGATCACCGGACGGGAATCCCACGAATACTCGCCGCCGCAGATGGAGTACAGCTTGGCGGTATCTTCCAGCGTGGCCGGCTCGATGTCGGCGTGGTTCGTGCCGCCCATGCGCTTGATGTTGAAGAACACGCCGGACTGGATGTCATAGACCATGCCGTATTCGCCGCGCTTGAGCACGCGGTTGCCGCCGTCGAACCAATCCATCACGACGACATAGTCGCGCGGATCGACGCTCTGCTCGACGGGATTCGGGCTTGCGCAGTCGCCCGGCACATAGCCCAGCACGCTGCCATCGGAATTCTTGACGCGCCAGAAGCCGTTCTCGACGCCGACGACGTAGACTACCGTGTTGACCGGCAGCGGACCAGCGCTCAGCGACGATTTCGATGCCGACTGGTAGATCTTGGTTTCCTTGGTGATATATCCCTTCATTCCGCTCATCAGCGTGACATACTGCAGCGGGACATAACCTGTAACGGAGCCGTTCTTGACCTGCGCCCATCCGCCGTTCATCGCGGTGAAATTGACCTGCATGTTGGCGGGAACGGTGACGCTCATGCTCGACGTGGAGGGGGAGATATAAACCTGCGTAGAGCGGTTGATATAGGCGTTGACACTGGCGGCACTTGCCGTGGGAATCATCATTGCGAGCATCAGAATCACGAGAATCGCGCTCAGAAGCCCGCGCTTCGATCGTGCCATGGAACCAAGCCCCTTTTCCTACAATAATTTATGAATGTATTATATGCGAAAAGTGTGTCAAAATTGCGATGTTTTTCTCCGAAAGCAGCGATTTGATGTTAAATTTTGGATAAAC
>MHCFC02800__coassemble_942_pt1 | contig 12027 bp, 7 predicted proteins | sample MHCFC02800__metabat2_low_PE_014 | metagenome-assembled genome bin MHCFC02800 | reverse complement strand
GCTCAACGGCAAGCCCGGCTACATCAACTTCCTCGACGCGCTGAACAGCTATCAGCTGGTGAGCGAACTGAAGGCGGCGACCGGCGTGGCGTCGGCGGCGTCGTTTAAGCACGTCAGCCCTGCGGGCGCGGCGATCGGGCTTCCGCTTGACGACGTGCTGCGCCGGATCTACTTCGTGCCCGAGGGGCTCGAGCTCACCCCGCTGGCGAACGCCTACGCCCGCGCGCGCGGCGCGGACCGTATGTCCTCGTTCGGCGACTTCGCCGCGCTGAGCGACGTCTGCGACGTGCCCACGGCGAAGCTGCTGACGCGCGAGGTCTCCGACGGCGTCATCGCGCCCGGCTACGAGCCGGAGGCGCTCGAGATCCTCAAGGCCAAGCGGAAGGGCGGCTACAACATCGTTCAGATCGATCCCGATTATGTGCCCGCCCAGATCGAGCGCAAGATGTGCTACGGCATCACGTTCGAGCAGGGGCGCAACGCGCTTCAGATCGACGAAGGGCTGCTGGGCAACGTCGTGACGAAGAACGCGGCGCTGACCGAAGAGCAGAAGCGCGACCTCGTGATCTCGCTGATCGCGCTGAAGTACACGCAGTCGAACTCGGTCTGCTACGTCAAGGGCGGACAGGCCATCGGCATCGGCGCGGGACAGCAGTCGCGCATCCACTGCACGCGTCTGGCCGGAAACAAGGCCGACAACTGGCACCTGCGCCAGCACGAGCGCGTGCGCAGCCTGCCGTTCCGGGAGGACATCGGCCGGCCCGACCGCGACAACGCCATCGACGTCTACATCTCGGACGATTGCGACGACGTGCTCGCCGACGGCGCGTGGCAGCGGCTGTTTACCCGCCGCCCCGAGCCGCTGACTCGCGAGGAAAAGCGCGCCTATCTGGACGAAGTGACCGGCGTGGCGCTCGGCAGCGACGCGTTCTTCCCGTTCGGCGACAACATCGAGCGCGCGCACCGCAGCGGCGTGACCTGCATCGCCCAGCCGGGCGGCTCCATTCGCGACGCGCAGGTCATCGAAACCTGCGACCGCTATGGCATCGCGATGGCGTTTACCGGAATCCGGCTGTTCCATCATTGACCATTCCTGCGAGAATCCCGCCCTTTCGCGCGGGATTCTTGCGGTGAGACGAGCGAGAAACGGAGGAAATTCCGATGAAGATTCTAGTAGTCGGCGGCGGCGGGCGCGAGCATGCGATCATCCGAAAGCTGCGCGAAAACCCCGAGGCGGCCGAAATCTACGCGCTTCCCGGCAATGCTGGCATCGCGGAGGATGCGAAGTGCGTGAACATCCGCGCGACGGACATCGACGGCATCGTCCGCTTTGCCGTCGAGAACGCGATCGACTTTGCGGTCGTCGCGCCGGACGATCCGCTGGCGATGGGCGCGGTCGACGCACTGCACGCGGAGGGCATCGCCTGCTTTGGCCCGGACGCGAAGGCCGCGAAGATCGAAAGCAGCAAGGCGTTCGCCAAGGAATTGATGCGCAAGTACGGCATCCCCACGGCGCGGTTCCGCGTGTTCGGGGATGCCCAGCCGGCGCTCGACTATGTGCGCGAGGCGGAATGCCCGATTGTCGTCAAGGCCGATGGGCTTGCGCTGGGCAAGGGCGTGCGCATCTGCCGGACGAACGCCGAGGCCGAGGACGCCGTGCGCGCCATGATGCTCGAGGGCGCGTTCGGCGCAAGCGGGGCGACGGTCGTCGTGGAGGAGTATCTGGAGGGGCCGGAGGTGTCGGTGCTGGCGTTTACGGACGGCCACGTCGTGCGCCCGATGGTCTCCTCGATGGATCACAAGCGCGCGAACGACGGCGACGAGGGGCTGAACACCGGCGGCATGGGCACCATTGCCCCGAATCCATTCTATACGCCCGAGGTCGCCAGCCGCTGCATGAAGGAGATCTTTGAGCCGACGGTTCGCGCGATGCGCGCCGAGGGCCGGCCGTTCAAGGGCTGCCTCTACTTCGGCCTGATGATCACGCGCGACGGCCCAAAGGTGATCGAGTACAACTGCCGGTTAGGCGATCCGGAGACGCAGGTCGTGCTGCCGCTGCTCAAGAGCGACCTGCTCGACATCATGCGCGCCGTCGAAGGCGAGCGGCTTTCGGAGGTGCCGGTCGAGTTCTCCGATCAGGCCGCCTGTTGCGTGATGCTCGCCTCGGGCGGCTATCCGGAGAAATACGAAAAGGGTAAGGTCATCGAGCTCGGCCGCGCGCCGCAGATGGCCGAGGTCTACCACAGCGGCACCGCGCGCGATGCCGAAGGCCGGCTGGTGACTGCCGGTGGCCGCGTGCTGGGCGTCTGCTGTGTGCGCGATGCACTCCGCGAGGCGGTTGGCGCGGCTTACATCGCCGCCGCGCAGGTGCGCTTTGAGGGAATGCACATGCGGACCGACATCGGCGCGCGGGCGCTTGCCGCCGACGGGATGGAGGAATGACGATGGTTTACAGGCTCTATGTGGAAAAAAAGCCCGGCTATGACCACGAGGCGCGCGCGCTGGCCGCGGAGCTGCGCGACTTTCTCGGCATCACGGGGCTGAAGCGACTGCGCGTGCTCAACCGCTACGACGTCGAGCACATCGAGGAGGCGGTGTACCGCCGCGCGGTCTGGGGCGTCTTTGCCGAGCCGCAGCTCGACAGCGTCTGCGAAGAGCTGCCCGGCAGCGCGGACTTCGTGCTCGCGGCGGAATACCTGCCGGGGCAGTTCGACCAGCGCGCCGATTCCGCAGCGCAGTGCATCCAGCTGATGGCGCAGTGCGAGCGCCCGACCGTACGCACCGCGACGGTTTATCTGATGGACGGCTCGCTCGGCGATGCGGACGTCGAGAAGATCCGCCGGCATCTCATCAATCCCGTCGAGCGCCGGGAGGCGTCGCTTGCGCCGGTGGACTCGCTCGAGATGCGCTACGACGCGCCGGAAAATATCCGGACTTTAGTCGGCTTTCGGGAGCTCAATCAACAGGATCTGGTCGGTTTGATTCAAAAGTACGGCTTGGCGATGGATGCGGCCGACATTGCGTTCTGTCAGGACTACTTCCGATCGATTGACCGCGACCCCACGATGACCGAGCTGCGCCTGCTGGACACCTATTGGTCGGATCACTGCCGCCACACGACCTTTCTGACCGAGCTTTCAGACGTCTCCTTTGAGGACGAGGACGTCGCAGCGGCATACGCGCGCTATCTCGCGCTGCGCGAGGAAATTGGCCGGACGAAGCCGGTGACGCTGATGGACATTGCGACCATCGGAGCAAAGGCGCTGGCAAAGCGCGGCGCGCTGACCGATCTGGACGAATCGGACGAGATCAACGCCTGCACGATCCGGATCAAGGTGCGCGTGGATGGGGAAGAGCAGGACTGGCTTCTGCTGTTCAAAAACGAGACGCACAACCATCCGACCGAGATCGAGCCGTTCGGCGGCGCGGCAACCTGCATCGGCGGCGCGATCCGCGATCCGCTGTCCGGCCGCGCCTACGTCTATCAGGCCATGCGCGTGACCGGCGCGGCCGATCCGACGCGCCCAGTGGAGGAGACGATTCCCGGCAAGCTGCCGCAGCGCCGTCTGGTGACCACGGCGGCGAACGGTTACAGCTCCTACGGCAATCAGATCGGGTTGGCGACCGGGTTGGTCGAGGAAATCTATCATCCCGGTTACGCGGCCAAGCGGATGGAGATCGGCGCAGTGATCGGCGCGGCGCCGGCAGAAAACGTGCGGCGGGAGGCGCCCGCGCCGGGCGACGTCGTGCTGCTGCTCGGCGGGCGAACCGGGCGCGATGGCTGCGGCGGCGCGACCGGCTCGAGCAAGTCGCACACGGCCCAGTCGTTGGCCACCTGCGGCGCCGAGGTTCAGAAGGGCAACGCGCCCGAGGAGCGCAAGCTGCAGCGGCTGTTCCGCGATCCGGAAGCCGCGCGCATGATCAAGCGGTGCAACGACTTCGGCGCAGGCGGCGTCTCCGTCGCCATCGGCGAACTGGCCGACGGATTGGAGATTGATCTCGACCGCGTGCCGCGCAAATACGAGGGTCTCGATGGCACCGAACTGGCCATTTCCGAATCGCAGGAGCGCATGGCCGTGGTGCTCGCGCCTGAGGATGTCGAGGCGTTTGCCGCGCTCGCCGGACGAGAGAACATCGAGGCGACGGCGGTCGCGAAGGTCACCGAGGCTCCCAGGCTCGTCATGCATTGGAACGGCGCGACGATCGTGGACATCGACCGCGCATTTCTGAATTCCAATGGCGCGCCCAAGCGCGCATCCGCCCGCGTGCCGGCGCAAAAACCGACCGAGTCCGGCAATGCGGCGGGGCAGACAACTGCGATTCTGGATGCGCATCAAAAACAGACTTCGGTTTGCTTTGCGGATCGGATGGAGGCGCTAGTCTCCGACTTGAACCACTGTTCCCAGCGCGGCCTCTCCGAGCGCTTCGATTCGACCAACGGCGCGTGCAGCCTGCTGATGCCCTTCGGCGGACGCCGGCAGCTGACGCCCATTCAGGCGATGGCCTCGCGCATCCCGGTGCGCGGCGCGCAGACCGACACGGCGTCGGCGATGGCCTATGGCTTCGATCCATTCGAGAGCGAGCGCAGCCCGTATCGCGGGGCGTATCTCGCGGTTGTCCATTCGATCGCGAAGTTGGTCGCCTGCGGCGCGGGGACGGAGAACGTTCACCTGACCTTTCAGGAGTACTTTGAGCGCATGACCGCCGAGCCGGAGACGTGGGGCAAGCCGCTTTCGGCGCTGCTGGGCGCGCTGGATGCGCAGATGGACTTTGGCGCCGCGGCGATTGGCGGCAAGGACTCGATGTCCGGCACGTTCGAGCAGCTGCACGTTCCGCCGACGCTGGTGTCCTTCGCGGTCGCCGTCTGTGAGGCGGGAAACATTCGCTCGAATGCGTTCAAAAATCCACAGAACGTAGTCGGTTTGATCGCGCCGGAGCTGCGGGAAAACGGTCTGCCCGATCCGGAGAGCCAGAAGGCCGTGTTCGCGCGAGTGGCGCAGATGCTCCGCGACGGCCGCGCCGTCTCGGCGTACGCGATCGGCTCCGGCGGCATGGCGGGCGCGGCATTTGAGATGGCGGTTGGAAACGGCTTTGGCTTTGCGTTTGACGCGGATGCGGGCGACGTGTTCGCGCCCCGGTACGGCGCGTTCCTCGTGGAGTTTGCCTACGGAGCGGAGAATGCCGTCGGCCGCGTGATCGAGGCGCGGAACTTCGCGCTGGGCAGCGAGTCCATTTCAATGGACCGGCTGGAGGAGGTCTGGGAGGCGCGGCTGGAGGGCGTGTTCCCGACCCGGGCCGGCGATTCGCATCCTCAGCCGCTCGTCTATTCGCACCGTGCGGAGCGCCCCGCGCGCAGGATTCCGCGCATTGCCCGCCCTCGCGTGCTGATTCCGGTGTTTCCGGGCACGAATTGCGAATACGATACGGAGAACGCCTTCCTCGACGCCGGCGCCGAACCGGAAATTCTGGTCGTTCGCAACCTGACGGCGGCCGCGGTTGCCGAGTCGGCCGAGCGGTTTGCCGAGGCCGTTGCGCGCGCGCAGATCCTCTTCATCCCCGGCGGTTTCTCGGGCGGCGACGAGCCGGACGGCTCGGGCAAGTTCATCACGGCGTTTTTCCGAAATCCGCGCATCGCCGACCGCGTGCACGAGCTGCTGAACCTGCGCGACGGGCTGATCGGCGGCATCTGCAACGGATTCCAGGCGCTGATTAAGCTCGGCCTTGTGCCCTATGGCGAGATCCGCGCCGCGCAGGACTGCGAGGCCACGCTGACGTTCAACGACATCGGCCGGCATCAGTCGCGGCTGGTGCGCACCCGCGTGGCGTCGAACCGCTCGCCGTGGCTGATGTACGCCCAGCCGGGCGACGTGCACACCTGCCCGGTCTCGCATGGCGAGGGCAAATTCATCGCGCCGGAGGCGCTGATCGCGAAGCTGGCGGCCAACGGCCAGATCGCGACGCAATATTGCGACGAGGCCGGCGCGCCGGCGATGGATGTGCGCTGGAACCCCAACGGGTCAATGGACGCCATTGAGGGCATCACATCGCCCGATGGCCGCGTGTTCGGCAAGATGGGGCACAGCGAGCGCGTCGGCCATGGCAAGCCGCTGTATTGCAATGTCCCCGGCGACTACGACAATCACATGTTCCAGGCGGCGGTCGATTACTTCGCAAAGTGACCGCTCGCGCGGCAGGCAGGACTTTTCCCGTCCGCCGCTTGTGCGACAAGAATGGCGCGCCGGTTCCGATTCCGTCGGATCCGGCGCGCTTTTTGTGAAGGTGGGCGCGGCGCAAAGATTTTGAGGACAGAGCGGAGATCCGCAGCGGCTGATGTGAAGAGGAGATTTCCGCTGTCGCAGCGGATGGTTGCGCAAAAAGGACGCCGGCACAGCGCCGGCGTCCCGGAAAAGGGATACTTGGAAATCAGATGCGGGCGACGCCGCTGTCGCGGGCAGCCTGCGCGACGGCGCTGGCCACGGCGTTGCGGACGCGCGGATCGAACGGAGCGGGAATGATGTAGTTCTCGTTCAGTTCCTCGTCGGAGATGAGGTTGGCCAGCGCGAGGGAGGCCGCAATCTTCATCTCTTCGTTGATGTCGCTCGCGCGGACGTCGAAGGCGCCGCGGAACAGCGCCGGGAACGCCAGCACGTTGTTGATCTGGTTCGGGAAGTCGCTGCGGCCGGTGGAGACCACGCGCGCGCCGCCCGCCTTGGCGTCGTCCGGGAAGATCTCGGGCGTCGGGTTCGCGCAGGCGAACACGATGGCGTCCTTGTTCATGGTCTTGACCATGTCGGTGGTGACCGCGCCGGGGGCGGAGACGCCGATGAACACGTCCGCGCCGACGAGCATATCCGCCAGCGAGCCGGCCTTCTTGCCGAGGTTCGTGACCTTGGCCATTTCCTCCTTGAAGGGGTTCATGCCTTCCTTGCGGCCCTCGTAGATCGCGCCCTTGCGGTCGCAGAGGATGACGTCCTTCACGCCGTAGGACAGCAGCAGCTTCGCAATCGCGGTCGCGGCGGCGCCAGCGCCGTTGATGACGACCTTGATCTCGTCCTTCTGCTTGCCGACGACCTTCAGCGCGTTGATCAGGCCGGCCAGCGTGATGATCGCCGTGCCGTGCTGGTCATCGTGGAAGATCGGGATGTCGCACTTTTCCTTCAGCTTGGCTTCGATTTCAAAGCAACGGGGCGCGGCGATGTCCTCGAGGTTGATGCCGCCGCAGCTGCCGGAGATCATGTAAATGGTGTTCACGATCTCATCGACGTCCTTGGACTTGACGCAGATCGGGAAGGCGTCGACGTCGCCAAACGCCTTGAACAGCACGCACTTGCCCTCCATGACGGGCATGCCGGCCTCGGGGCCGATGTCGCCCAGGCCGAGCACGGCCGTGCCATCGGTGACGACCAGGCAGGTATTCCAGCGGCGGGTCAGATCATAGCTCTTGTTGACGTCCTTCTGAATCTCCAGGCAGGGCTGGGCGACGCCGGGGGTGTACGCCAGAGAGAGGTCGTCCTTCGTGGCGACCGGCACACGGCTGACGATTTCAATTTTGCCCTTCCATTCTGCATGCTTCTTCAGGGATTCCTCTGCGTAATTCATGGTCATCATTCCTCCTGATCGTTGGTTTGCGCGGCGCCTCGTCCGCGACGCGCTGAAGAGGACGGCATGTTCGGACGCCTTCGCGCCGGACAAATCCTCTACCTATCTATTAGTATACCGTATCGATCGCGCATCGTCAACCGTGATTTTGTATATTCTTTCCGACCAAGGACCCGAAAGAAGAAAACGGGGATGGCGCATTGCGCAAGAACGATGCGGAAATTATGGGCGAAAAGCTGTAAGTTAAAACATATTGGAAGGATCTGGGGCGGAATGCAGGAGGAAAAGCCCCACCGATCGGCCCTCAGGCATCCCTCCCGGGGACGACCGCGGAGCCGAGCCCTTCCGGCGGGTCGAGCACCGGTTCCCGCCCGGACGGCGGATCAATGTGGAAGCGCGCGCGGTATGCGGCGGCGGACAGCCCAAAGTGGCGCTTGAACGCCGTGGTGAAGTGCTCGGGCGAAGCGTAGCCCAGCTCCTCGGCAATCGACGCGATGCGCCGGTGCGTGCGGGTCAGCAGGATTTCGGCGGCGGACAGGCGTGCTTCCGCGCGCTTTTGCTGAAACGTCTTGCCGTAGCGCTCGCGCAGCAGACGCTCGGTCTGCCGCGCGCCAAGGCCGAGCCGCTTGGCCAGCCGGTCGAGCGTCAGCACGGGATATTCGTACAAAAACGCCTCCTCGATCATAAATGCGCGCGCCTCCTCCGGCGTCGCGGGTTGAAAGGGTTCGAGGGGAAGCTCGCCGCCGCTGTCGCGCAGTGCGCAGAGCACCAGCTGCGCCAGCAGCGTCTTGACCCACGCCGCGTAGCCCGGGCGCCGGGAGGCGAGTTCGTCGAACAGGCCGGCGAGGATGCTGCGCATTTGTTCGCCGCCGCGGCCAATCCAGAAATCCCGCTCCGCGAACGTGTGCGTCAATCCGCCGGGCCGGAGGTCGGCGCGTTCCGGCGGCAGGAGCTGGAGGTAGACGCATTCGTCGACCTGCGGGTCGTCCGGATCGGGAATCTGCGCGTGCTCGACGTGCGGGCCGACGATGTAAAAGCTCCCCGGGCCGAGCGCCCACATCGCGCCGCCGACGAGCAGCTGACCGCGCCCGCTGGCATTGAAGTGGAACTCATAGCTGTCCGCGCCGTGGCTGTGGTTGGGGATGATCCGCTCCAGCCGTTCCCGGGCGATGTTCAGCGCGCGAAAGCGCGCGCGCTCAATCGAGAAGGAGATGTTCAGGCCGTGATATTGAATAAACATATGTCTTCCCTCCGCCTGTGTTGAGTATAACCGCGCGCGCTTCGGATGTCAACACCTTCAAAATTGCGACATCCATCGCCGGAAGCCGTCGATCTGGAATATGGAAACGCGCGCGCAATCGGGATATAATAGAGATAACCAAATGCGAAAAAAGGAGTGTTCTATCATGGCAAAGATGACAGGTGCAATCCTTCCGGGCAACAGCTCGGTCGAATTCCGCGAGTTTGAAATTCCGACGCCGGGCTACGGACAGGTGCTCATCCAGACGAAGGCATCGACCATCTGCGGAAGCGATATCCGCTGCATTTACCGCGAGCACGTCGGCAAGGGCGCGGAGGCGTATATTCCCGGAACCATCGCCGGACACGAGCCGTGCGGCGTGATCGTCGAAGAGGGCGAGGGACTCAGGCGGTTCCACAAGGGCGACCGCGTGATCGTCTACCACATCTCTGGCTGCGGCGTCTGCTACGATTGCCGCCGCGGCTATGCGATTTCCTGCACGAGCGAACACCGCCGCGCCTACGGCTGGCAGCGCGACGGCGGCATGGCGCCCTATATCCTCGCCGATGAGAAGGATCTGATCCCGTTGCCGGACGAACTGACCTATGTCGACGGCGCGCAGGTCGCCTGCGGATTCGGCACGGTCTACGAGGCGCTCGAAAAGATCTCCGTCTGCGGCGACGACGCCGTGCTCGTCACCGGCCTGGGCCCGGTCGGACTGGCGGCGCTGATGATGGCGCGCGCGCTCGGCGCTCGGACGCTGATCGGCATGGAGGTCAGCGACTACCGCCTGGCGCTGGCGCGCAACCTCGGGCTGGCGGACTACCTGTTCAAGCCGGACGTCGCGCTCGAGGAGATCCGCCGGCTGACGGGCGGCAAGGGCGTCGAGAAGGCGGTCGACACCAGCGCCAACGATTCCGCGCGCCGGCTGGCGATTCAGGCGACGCGCAGCTGGGGCAAGATCGCGTTCGTCGGCGAGGGCGGCACGGTGCACTTCGAGCCGAGCCCGGACATCATCCACGGCCAGAAGACGATTTACGGATCGTGGGTCACGTCGCTGTGGCGCATGGAGGAACTGGTCGAGCGGCTGGTGCGCTGGGGCATCCATCCGGAGGCGCTGGTCACGCACCGCTTCCCGCTCGAACAGGCGGGCGAGGCGTACCACCTGATGGCCGGTGGAAATTGCGGCAAGGTCGCGGTCGTGTTTGACTGACGCAAGTGTTTGCAAATTCCCGGGGAGGCGATCGGGGGCCTTTGCGCCTGTTCGGCGCGGCGAATGCCTGATTTCGCGCCGCGAAGTCTGCAAATCTTGCGTGAAAATGGATGAAGAATCCGTTCCAACTGGCAGATTCTCCCTCTTCGTATCCCCTCTGGGGGATGGCCGTCGCGCTTTCGCTGAAAAGGATCTGCGGCGGCCGGAAGCGCCCCGTTTCCGCTGAGGTTGACACCAGCGGGAGATTCGGGTATACTGAACCTGCAGCAAATCCCGCTGCGGGTTCTTTTATTGAACGACAAAAGGGCAGGAATTGTGTTTCGGCAGGGAATTCGGAGGTGCTGTGCCAATGAAGCGATCGGATTATGAGACCCTGGAGCGGTATATGCTGGAGTGCATGACCGACAGCGCGCACGACAGCGAACACATCTATCGCGTGCTGTTCGTCGCCTTGGACATCGCGCGGTTCGAGGAGGGCGTCGATGCCGACGTGTTGATCGCCGCGTGTCTATTGCACGACATTGGCCGAAGGGAGCAGTTTGAGAACCCGAGCCTGGAGCACGCGCTCGTCGGCGCAGAAAAGGCGCGGAAGTTTCTGCTGGCGCAGGGGTTTGACCAGAACTTCACGGACAGGGTTGCGAGCTGCATTGCGAAGCACAGCTACCGGCGGAACGACCCGCCCTCCGCCATCGAGGAGAAAATCCTGTTTGACGCCGACAAGATCGACGTCTCCGGCGCGCTGGGAATCGCCAGGACGCTCATCTACGCCGGCATTGTCGGCGAGCCGCTGTATTCCCTCGATCCGGCGGGCAATGTATCGCGGGGCGAGGCGGGCGAATCGCCGTCGTTTTTCCGGGAGTACCGGTTCAAGCTGGAAAAGCTCTGCGACCGCTTTTTCACGGCGCGGGGAAGGGAGATCGCCGCGCAGCGCCGGAACGCCGCCGCCTCGTTCTGCGAAAGCCTGTACGAAGAAGTTCGGACGGCGCGCGGATCCGGAAAGGCGCTGCTTCAGGACAGGCTGGAATGAGGCGGCATTCTCCGCTGCGCCCTGCCTGAGAAACAGACTTGACGCAGGAGCCCAAATCGGGTATACTGAAGTTGGCGGTAAAATTCGCCGCAAATCTTTCCGTTTGAGGAGAAGCTGTTTGAAGAAGAACAACGCACCTGAGTCGGCAGCCTGACCGGGAGGCAGGACGGCAGCCTCCCGATGTGGAATCATTTCGACATTCAGGAGGAAAAAAGATGGAACCCATTCTCATTCGCCGGGAGATGCCCGGCGATTACCGCGAAGTGGAAAACCTGACGCGAGAAGCGTTCTGGAATGTCTACCGCCCCGGCTGTGACGAGCACTATATCGTGCACGTCCTTCGCAATCACGAGGATTTCATACCGGAACTGGACCTCGTGATGGAGAAAGAGGGCCGGATCATCGGCCACATACTGTATATGCGGGCAAAGATCCGCGCGGACGACGGGCGCGTCGTTCCGGTGATGTCGTTTGGGCCGATCAGCATCGCGCCGGACGAGCAGCGCAAGGGCTATGGCAAGGCCCTGCTCGATGAAAGCCTGGCGCGCGCAGCGGCGATGGGCGCGGGCGCGGTCTGCATCGAAGGAAACATTGCCTTCTATGGGCATTGCGGCTTTGCCGTCGCCGGGGCGCGGGGAATCCGCTATTATGCGGAGCCCGAGCGGGAGATCGTTCCCTATTTCCTGCTGCGCGAACTGAAGCCGGGATACCTTGACGGCGTGACGGGCGTCTACCGTCCCTCGGAGGGCTACTTTGTCGATGCGCGCGAGGCAGAGGCGTTTGACGCGCGATTTCCGCCGAAAATCAGGCGGAAACTGCCGGGTCAGCTCTTTGAATGAACCATTGCGGCGGAACCTGAGCGGTTTCCGCCGCTTTATTGATTCGATTTTCGCGAAAAAATGTTTTCCACCCGTTCATATAGGGTTCATACGGATCATATAGAATAAT
>MHCFC02800__coassemble_937_pt1 | contig 12109 bp, 13 predicted proteins | sample MHCFC02800__metabat2_low_PE_014 | metagenome-assembled genome bin MHCFC02800 | reverse complement strand
TGCCAGGCGGATCTCCTTCTCCCCTTCCCGCAGGCAGGCACTTCGCAGGCGCTCCATCCACGCCCCATTGCGGCGAAGGCTCTTCTTGGGAAACAGCAGGATTTCGTCTCCGTCGCCAACGCAGTCCATATTCAGCACCAGCTGCTGCTGAGATGCTTTGCGGTGCGCCTTGCGGTAGCCCGCCGAACCGAAGAGCCCCGCCTCCTCCAAATCGAAGAGGACGAAGCAGACCTTCTCCCGCTGCGCCTCCGGCAAAGCCGCCATGAGATCCAGCACTGCCAGGACGCCGGAGGAGTTGTCGTTTAAATTGCTGGAATTGGCGGGGCCAAAGAGCATGAGAATCAGCATGAGAATAAACAGCACTTCCGCCGTGACGCTGGCAATAAGCGGCTCCTGCACCAAAATGCCAACCGCAATGCCGATCACGCAGGGCACCAGGATGATAACGGCACATAAAAAGAGCTGATAGAGCAAATAGATGCTCAAATGGCATGGCGTGATGAAATTGGGAAAGGACAGCCGCGCGCAGGTGGATATGAACGTCGTCATGACCCGCGAGGCCGGCGGCGGGATGAAGTTCGTCGAGGTGCAGGGCACCGGCGAGCACGCGCGCTTTTCGCGCGAGGAATTGGATGTGATGCTCAGCCTGGCCGAAAAGGGCATCCTTCAGCTGATGAATGTGCAGCGCGACGCGCTGGGCGAGCGCGCCGGCGTCGTCGGCCGGAAGCCGAAGCTCGTGCTGGCCAGCAACAATTTTGGCAAGCTGCGCGAACTCAAGCAGCTGCTGGGCGACCGCTTCGACGTGCGCACCATGCGCGAGATGGGCATTGCGCTGGACGTCGAGGAGACGGGCGAAACGTTTGAGGAAAACGCGCTTCTCAAGGCGCAGGCGCTGTTTGACCTCTGCCACTGCGCCACGCTGGCGGACGATTCCGGCCTGTGCGTCGATGCGCTCGGCGGCCGTCCGGGCGTCTATTCCGCGCGCTATTGCGGCGTGCACGGCGACGACGAGGCGAACAACCAGCTGCTGCTCAAAGAGCTGGAAAACGTACCCGAGCCGCGCACGGCGCACTACGGGGCGGCGATTGCGCTGTGCCGCCCGGGGCGCGAGCCGGTCGTCGTCTACGGCCGCTGCGAGGGCGAGATCCTGCGCGAGTATCGCGGCGAGGGCGGCTTCGGCTACGACCCGCTGTTCTGGTCGAAGGATCTGGGCATGACGTTCGCCGAGGCCGACGCCGAGAGCAAGAACCGCGTGTCCCACCGCGCCGTAGCGATTCGCGCGCTGCTTACCCGGCTCGAGGAGGAGGGGGAATGAGCGGCCCGATCCGGCTGGCGGTGATCTCCGATTCCCACCATGCGAAGGCGCGCGTGGAGTCGTTTGCGCGGCTGGCCGCGCGCGAGGGGTTCGATGCGGTCGTCCATTGCGGCGACGGCGAATCTGACGCAAGGTGGCTTTCGGAGAAGCTGCCCATGCCCGTGCGGTTCGTTGCCGGGAACTGCGATTTTCTCGCAGATGCCGGGCGGGAGGAGTGCTTTTCGCTCGGCGGCGCGCGGCTGTTCGTGGCGCACGGCGACCGCTACGGCGTCAAGTACGGACTGGAGCGGCTGTCCTACCGCGCGGAGGAACTGGGCGCGCGGGCGGCGCTGTTCGGCCACACGCACGCGCCCTTTGCCGGCTATGCCGGCGGCGTGCTGCTGGTCAATCCGGGCGCGCTGAAGGACGGCCGCTACGCGGTGCTTCGGATTGCGGAGGGCGCGATTGAACCGAGACTGGAAAAACTGGAATCTGGAAATGGAGAGCAAAGATGCAATCGATGAAGGGCAATCCGGCGCTGCGTCCAGCGACCGCCGGAGAGTTGCAACTGTTTTATCGCTGGATGGAAGAGCAGTTTCACGCGGGCGAATTGAAGCCGCTGGAATTGATCGAGCGGCTCGCCGCCGAGGGGCGGTATGCCGCCTGTGGGCTCTGGGATGCGGATGAATTGATCGCCTACGCGCTGTTTGGCATCGCCGAAGACGGCAGGACGATGCTGCTGGACTATTTCGCGGTGCTGCCCGAGCATCAGGACGCCGGCTGGGGAAGCCGCTTTCTCGAACGGCTCCGCGCAGCGGGCGGCGGCGCAATCCTGCTGGAAGTCGAGGATCCCCGCTATGCGCCGGATGAGGCGGAGGCGGAGACCTGCCGGCGGCGCGTGCGGTTCTATGAGCGCAACGGCTGCCGGGCGACGCCGGTCGAGCTGAACCTGTTTGGCTTTGATTACAGGATCATGGCGCTTGCGCGCGATGTGGACATCGCGGACGCGGACGTCCGTCCGGCGCTTGAGGAGATTTACCGGCTCTTCTTCCCACCGGAGGCCTATGCAAAACACGTCCGCTTCCAAGAGAAGCGCGCATGAACCGGGAATTTGGCGGACGCCGCGTGCGGACGTTTGGCGCCGGCAGCCCGGTGATCTGGATGGTCTGCGACTTCGACCTCGCCGCGCAGGCGTCCGACCTGCTGCCGGAGGGCGCGGCGACGGTCGCAGCCGTCGAGGGCGTGGATTGGAACCGCGAGCTGACGCCATGGCCGGCGCCGCCGGTCGCGCGCAGACAGCCGGACTTTGGCGGCGGCGCGGACGCCCTGCTCGGCGAACTGGCGGGGCGGATCCTTCCGGAGGTCGAAGCGGAACTGCGCCCTTCGGCGCGCTGGATCGCGGGCTATTCGCTCGCCGGGCTGTTTGCGGTCTACGCGGCGCTCTCCACGCGGTTGTTTGCGCGGGTGGCGTCGGTTTCCGGCTCAATGTGGTATCCAGGATTTTCGGATTGGGTCGCGGCGGGCGCGCATTCATTGGAGGAAGGCGCGGCGGCGCAGGGAGTGCGCCCTGAGATGCCTTCTGTTTTGGATGTTCCCACAGCGGAATCGGGCAGAGGCGCAATGCGCGCGCAGTTCCTGCCGGAGCGCGCGTACTTCTCCGTCGGCGACCGCGAGCGGTTCGGGCGGAACCCTGCGTTTCGCACCGTCGAGGACGATGCCCGGCGCATCGCCGCCGCGCTCGATGCCTGTGGCGTGCGCACCCGCTTTGAAACCCGCCCCGGCGGCCACTTTTGCGATCCGGCCGGTCGAATTGCCCGCGCGGTGCGGTGGCTGCTGGATGCGGGAGAATAGGGAAGAACGCGCCATACGGCTTGACCGCCCGATGCGCCGTCAGCGGTTGGAAGCGGGGGAATCGGGAAGAGGACGCTGCGCGGGGCGCTTTTCCCTGTGAAACGGAGGAATGACTTTGCGTCAGGAGAACACAAACTGGTCGCAGTCCGTCGCGGGCGTGGTGCTGCGCGGCGGCAAGGTGCTTCTGGTGCGCCACACCTATGGCGTGCGCGAGGGGAAACTGATCGTGCCGGGCGGCTATGTGCTTAAGGGCGAGTCGCCCGAGGACGCCGTGCGGCGCGAGCTGATGGAGGAGACCGGCGTGGCCGTCGAGCCGGAGGGCGTGCTCGGCATCCGGTTTAACCAAAGGGACTGGTACGTCGCGTTTCGCGCCCGCTACGTCTCCGGCACGGCGCGCAGCGACCGCGATGAGAACAGCGAGGCCGTCTGGATCGACGTGGACGAGGCGCTTTCCCGGAGCGACGTGCCCGACCTGACCCGCAAGCTGATCGCCTGCGCCGCCGGCGGCGGGATGCTTTCGCGGATCGAGTATGACGGCACGCTCCGCTACGGGCCCTATACATTCTATGGAACCATTGGAGAGGATGAGGAACATGATTCGGCACATCGTACTGTTTAAGATCAAGGACGAATACAAGAGCGAGATTCCCCAGCTGGTGAAGAACTTCTACGGCATGAAGGGCAAGATCGAGGGCATGACCGACCTCGAGGCCGGCGCGGACTTCCTCGGCAGCGAGCGCAGCTATGACCTCGCGCTGATCACCGTGTTCGAGGATCGCGCTTCGTTTGACGCCTACCAGACCCATCCCGTGCACATGCCGGTCAAGAAGCGCATGCACGAGGTGCGCAGCGCATCCGTCGCCTGCGATTACGAGTTCTGAGAAAGCCCAGGGCGGCTGTGCGGAGGGTTCGGCGGGCCTCTTTGCGCGCGGCCGCCCGGTGGAATTCGGGCATACGGCAGACTGCCGGAGCGATGAGAAAGTCTGCAGGACATGGAAGCAAAAATTGCCTCTGACTTCTCTCTTGTCAGGGCAATTTTTGCGTTTGCGGACGTTGTCAGCGCTCTGAATCCCTGCGCTTCTCGCGCAGGGATTCAGTTTGTCAATAAGACGTCCAAAGACGCGAGCGGGCCGAAGTCCTTCCGCGCCAAATCATCCCCTCAGCATGAACGGAGGCGCTTGTACCCGATCAGCCGCAGAGGGATTCCAGCCGGGCGAGCAGCGCGCCGGCGGCGAACCAGGTGGTCTCGTAGTGCAAAAAGTCCAGCGTGTTTTCATCCCACAGAAACTTGACCACCGGGGGAAATTCGTCGTCGGACGCCCAGAACTGCAGCACCACGGGCAAAAAGTCGAACAGCGGCAGCCGGTAGGCGACGTCACCGACGCCGAAGGGGATTCCGCCCAGCACCTCGCAGACCGAGCGGAGCGCCTCCATCCGGCCGTCGAAAAACCTTGCCGCCCCGGCGAACAGATCGCCGCCCAGCGACGCCGACTGGACGACGCCCGGCAGCGCGTTGACCGCGACGAACCGGCCGGACAGGCGGCAATCCGGCTTGGAATCTCCGAGGACGTCGTAGATCGTCATGGCCTCGTTGTAGGAGGCCAGGCGGACGGTCTGGAATCCGTCTCTCGAGCTCTCTGGCAGGCCGGTCTTGAGCGAAACCCGGTAGTCCTGCCCGATGAAGCGGAGGTAGAGGAAGCCCGCGTCCGTCCGAAGCGCAAAGCGGCGAATCGCCGGGCGCAGGTCGCGCCGGAGGATCTCGCGCGCCATCTGGTCGCGCATCTGGTCATAGTTTGAGGGACGCCGCACGAAACCACCTCGTATTATTGAGAATAGACCTCTCTCCAGAGGTGTGCTACACGGCAGGGGGATGCTGTGGATTGGTTGATCTCACTTACCGCGAGACGATTTTTTGGAAGACGCCAACCATAGCTCAACGGTTACGACCGCTCGAAATTGAAGGCGAACAGCGCCTGTCCGACCGGCTCCGCGGCGGCGAGGACGAGCCGGTGCAGGCCGTCTAGCGGTTCGACCGAGGCTTCAAACGCGCCCTCCCACGTCATACGAACGCCGCCCATGCGCACAGCCGTGCTCAGCACGGTCGGCCGCGCAGCGCAGACGAACGAGAACGCCACGGGCTTCGGCGCTTCGAGGGACATCGCATCGACCACGCGTACCGTCCGCTCATCGCGCAGCGTCAGCACCGTCCGCTGATAGGAGCGCAGGCCGCACTCGGCGGGATAGGCGCGCGTCAGGTCGACGGACATCATCTCGCGGTCCTCGCGCGGCTCAAAGTCGGCCACGCACGCGCCCTCTGGCCGCGTCCGCTGTCCATGACCGCCGATGACGGGCAGGTTGCGCGCTGGGCAGTCCCGCCCGCCGTCGACCAGGATTGCCACATTGTCGGCAAACAGGCACAGATCGCCCGCGTTTGCGCGGCCGCCGCCGGTGTGCATCGCGCAGTACAGCCCGGGGATGCGCGCCGCCATCAGCCGGTTGTCGCGCAGCGCGGCGTAGCGGAGCTTCGGCGGGCGGTCGACGACCGCCTCCAGCCGTTCGCACTCGGCCAGATCCATCATCCGCCCGGTCACGGTGGCCGGCGCGATGGCCTTCTCGCGGTCGAGCAGCGCGCCGAGGGCGATCAGCGGCTCGTCGCCGGCCGTGAGGCCGATGCGGAATACGTCGCCGCCCGAGACCGGAGGCGACATGCCGTCGCCGGCGGGGTCGATGAACAGCCGGTTCTGCACCCACGCGAACAGGATCTCGTCCAGCCAGTCGCCGGTCGGGATATTTTGGGTGAGATCGACGGCGCCGCCTGTGGCCGCGCGCAGCAGCGCCGTCAGATCGGCCATCGCCGAGATGTCCGCAACCGATTCGGCCAGCGGCGCAAAGCCGCGTCCGTGGCGCCCGGCGGCTTCGTCGAGAAAGCGAAGCGCCGGACGAACCGTCCGCGCCGCGCGGGCCGGGTCGTCCTCCAGCAATAGGCAGGCGAGCAGCACATCCGCCGCGATGACCATCGGGCAGGCGCCCGCGCCGGTCATAAAGGGATAGTCCTCGTGCACCTGAATGGGCCGGAACAGCCGCCTGCGTACTTCGGCGAGCATCCGGCCGGAAATGCGCGAGCTGACCGCGCTCAGCGGCTCGCCGAGCGCGCGCTGCGTCCAGCCGAGCAGCACCGCCGTCTCGGCGCAGGACAGGTCGATCTCCGGGCGGTTTTCGTCGTCAAACGGCTGGCGCAATTCGTTGGCGGACCAAGTGGACTCCTCGCAGATCGCGCCGATCAGGTCGATCGCGCGGCGCACCGTCTCCTCCGTGGGCGGCACGGCCAGCAGCGCTTCGAGCGCCGTTCGCCGCTCGCGCTGGAGCTGGCGGTAGGCATCGGGCCGCTCGAGCCTCTCGGACAGCGCCATCGAGTCCAATCCGGCATGCAGCGCGTCGGTGGCGTTGACCGCGGCGCGCGCGCGCCGGATGTCGGCGACGCGCGGCAGGGGAACCGCGTCTGGCCGAAGGCAGGACATCAGCGTAGAAAAGCACGATCGGAACATGCGCAAGCGCTCCTTTCAGTTGATGTGCGGGGCACGGGGGACGAAAGCCGCGGGAAGCGGGGGCACGCCGGTGGGCGCGAAGGGCTGAAGGCCGAGGGGCGCGGCTCTCAACAGTGGGCGAGGGAATGAACACCCGCCTGGCGGTAGAAGCATCCCATCGCCGCGCCGCCCCGGCAAGCGAATGAATCCATCTTTCGCCGGAAGGAAAGTCCGCTTTCCGACAGCCTGCTCGCTCAGGCAGGCGAACGAATCCGTCTCCTGACGGCAGGGAAAACCTCTCCCTATCCACTTCCCCGCCAACTGCCCGGCGGGCGAATGACTGCGCCTACCGGCCGCCCGGGGCTTCGCCTCCGCTGGCTTCCGGCGCGGCGTAGCGCGCGCGCTCGCCGCCGATGAGCTTTGGCCGCGTGCGTGCGGCGGTGACGATGGCGCGGCCGATGCGGTCGGTCTTTAAGCGAACCGGCACGGCCACGCGCCTTAAGTGCATGCCGATCAGCGTCAGGCCGACGTCGAGCCCGGCGTCGGCTTCGATGTGCTCGACCAGCACCGGATCCTCCATCCGAAGCCACGCGGCGGTCGCCAGCGAGCCGCCAGCCTTCGGCTGCGGCACCGCGCAGACGATTTCGGCGCCCAGCCGCTCTGCCGTGCGGCGCTCGACGGCCAGCGCGCGGTTTAAGTGCTCGCAGCACTGGAACGCGCATTCAAATCCGCGCTCCCGTGCGAGGTCGAGCGCGGCGTCCGCCAGCGCTTTGCCCAGCGGGTAGGTCGACTGGTGGCCGATGACGCCGCCGGCCATTTCGCTCGACGAGCCGCCGACGACCAGCAGCCGGACGGGGTTGAAAAACGGGCGGTTTTCCGCCAGCAGCTCCTCGAGCGCGCGGCGGGCTGCGGCATAGATTTCACTTGGATGGTCAGCCATTTGAATCTCCTCCGGGAACAGGTTTTGTTGAGGGCTGCGCAGCGTCAGTCCGTCTTCGCGCCGCGCATGAATGCGTAGCTTCCGACGGACACGGCGACGGCCAGGTTGAGCGAGTCGATCTCATCGCTCTGCGGGATGCGCACGCTCTGGCCGAGCTGCGCAAAGCGCGCGGGCAGGCCGGCGGCCTCGTTGCCGAACACCAGCGAAAACGGCTTCTGCGCCTGCGCGGCAACCTGGTCGAGCGGCTTTGAACCGTCCAGCATGAACGGATACAGCGGCCGCTCGGGAAACGCTGCGCGGTAATCGTCGAACGAATCGAACGTCCGCACGCGCATCCGGTAGAACGCGCCCATCGACGCGCGCAGTACATGCGGGTCGAAGGCGTCCACGCAAGGGCGGACGAGCGCCACATCGCGGATGCCGAAGCCGAGCAGGGAGCGAAGCGCGGTGCCCGCGTTGCCGCCGTCCGAGATCTGGCAGAGCACGGCGTGGCACGCGGCGGGATCGAGGTCAGACTCGTATTTGGAGAACACCAGCCCGGCGAAGCAGTTGTCCTTGCCGGACTCGCGGCGCAGCACGCGCTCCGCCCATTCCTCGCGCACGCCCAGCGCCGCGCAGCGCTCGCGCAGTTTCTGAACGCCCGCGCTGTCCGCGCCCGCGGGGTGCAGGAGCAGCCGAAGCGCCGCATCGGGCCGCGCCTCGAGCAGCGTCAGCGACGGGAACGCGCCCAGCGCATAGCTGTAGGGCAGTTTTTTGGAGTACGGTTCGAGCTTTGGCATGTCCGGCGCCTCCTGTCAGGATTGCATCCGCACGTCCATCTGCGTGCGGGGGATTTGGATGCCCTCGCGGTCGAAGGCGGCCTTGATCGATTCCAGCAGCGCGTACTCCGCGGGCTTGGCGTTTTCCCGCGCCGTCCAGAAGCGCAGGTTGAAGCCCATCGTACCGCCGCCGAGCTTTGTCATCGGCGCGGCGGGCGCGGGATCGGGCAGCACCATCGGGTTTGCCGCAGCCTCGCCCAGCAGGATCTCGCGCACGCGGCCGGGCTCGGTACCGTCGGACACGGTAAACGCGAGATCGACCATCCGCGTCGGCTCCGCGGAATAGTTGACGATCGTGCCGTTGGTCAGCGTGCCGTTGGGCAGCACGATGCGCTTGTTGTCGCCGGTGACGATCGAAGTGTAGAAGGCGGTGATCTGCTTGACCGTGCCCTCCTTGTCGCCGGCCATGATGTAATCGCCGACGCTGAACGGACGGAAGAACAGAAGCATCAGCCCGCCGGCCAGATTGCTCAGCGAACCCTGCAGCGCGAGCCCGAGCGCCACGCCCGCCGAACCGAACAGCGCCACGAACGCCGAGCCCGGCACGCCGAGGATCAGCGCCGCCGAGGCCAGCACGGCGATGCGCAGCACCAGCGTGACGGCGTTTAAGAGAAAGCCCGAAACGCTCGGGTCGATCCGCTTCATCAGCTTGAGCCGGCCAAACCACCGGCTCAGCGGGCCGATCAGCTTGAACCCGACGGCGACGACGGCGATTGCGTAGAGCAGGTGCAACCCAAATTCGCTCAGGTCGCGCAACAGAGTCTGATAGATTTCCGGCATGGCGGCCCCTTCTTTCGCTTTTGCAGGGATGATGGAGAAGAATGCCATCTCTTCATCTTTTATTGTACGTTCGTTTGCGCGATGTGTCAACGGATATATTATGAATCCGCCGCCGTATAATAAAAAGGGAGGGAGGCTGCGCCTCCGCTCCACAGGCTGTCAATTCTTTGACAGCCTGTGTGGACGGGGAGCTCTGCTCCCCGCCACGACCACCCCTACCACAATTCGCTTGAGTTTTCCTTTGGAAAACTCCGGCCGCAAATTGTGCAAGGAAGATATTTTTCTTCCGGGAAATGAGATTTCCCTTTAGAAAAATATCGCAAATCCGCCGCGCATGTCGCCGGATTTGATTTACAGGCTGTCCTGCCTGCCTTTTTGACAGGACGAGGAAGGGTTCGTTCAGTCGTTATAGCGAATCCATCCGCGCAGGTAATCGCGGATGGCGCGGCTGTGCGTCTCCATGGGGAAGTGGCCGGCCGACTTGAGCGCATGGGTCTCCGCGTCGGGCAGCAGCCGGCGCGCTTCGGCGTTTGCGCGCTCGCTCGCGAGCGGGTCGCGGCCGCCCCACAGCGCCATCGTCGGGCAGAAGCCCATGCCCTCTTCCGGCGGGATCGCCGCGCGGCGGAGCATTCGCAGAAAGTTCTCCCGCGCGCCGGGGCGCAGAAGCGGGCGGCGCATCCGGTCGAGCACATAGTCGGCCAGCGGATAGCCGGCGAAACGTTCGATCTGTGCGCGGAAGCGCGCCTCGGAGCGCACTGTGGCGTCGTAGCGGCGCGCCATGGCCTCGCGGCTGCGCTTGGGGAGGTCGAGGGCGAACGTCGGACACAGGTGCACCAGCGATTTTGCTGAATCCGGATACTGGTTGGCCATGCGCAGAATCGTCGCGCAGGCGCTGCCGTGCGCGACCAGATGCCACAGCGACATCGGCGCGCCGCTTTCGCGGTCGACGTAGTCGAGGATGCCCCAGAGGATGCTCGCGCGGAGGTCGTGGTCCTGCGGCGCGGCCTCGAAGCAGTCGCTTAAGCCGAAGCCGGGCAGGTCGACCATCACAGTCAAGCAGCCCAGCTGTGAAAGCTCCGGCAGCAGCTTGCGCCAGTGGAACGTCGTCACCAGCGGCGAGCCGAGCAGCAGCACGCGGTTTTTGAGCGGGGTTTCCGGCCGGGCGACGGCAAAGTGAACGCGCAGACCCATAAAGGTCAGAAATTGACTTTCCTCGGCCAAGCGTTCACACCCCTGTTTCGACACAAACTACGCTCATTTTAGCACAACAGGGATGATTTGGCAACGAAAGAATGCGTTTTTGGTCGAAAATTTGCGGGATGAAACAGGAAAAAGGGGAAAATCATCGTTAACGGGGTTGCCTGAACGCTTCCAATCATGTATAATATAGGTTGCGCCGAAGGGTTTGTCCCGGATTGGCGCATGGAGGTTGAGAATCATGCCTTTGTATGAATATCGCTGCACGGCGTGCGGGCACCGGTTTGAGGCGCTCAAGTCGATTGCACAGAGGGACGAAGTGGTCTGCGAAAAGTGCGGGCAGAAGGTCGCGCGCGTCTACCAGGGCAAGTGCTCGTTCGGCGCGCCGAAGGGCGGCTGCGGTGGAAACTGCGCCGGATGTTCGGGCTGTGGGCATTGATGCGGCGTTCAAAACGGTATGCGAGATCAGGGGACCGGCGAAGCGCAGGGGTGACGAGATGAAAGAAAAATTTCGGATTCGCGGAGGCGTGCGGTTGGAGGGAGAGGTTTCCGTCAGCGGCGGCAAAAACGCGGCGGTGGCCATCATTCCGGCGGCGCTCCTGGCGGACTCGCCGTCGACGATCGAGAATATTCCGGACATCAACGATGTGCACGTCATCATCGAGATGCTCCGGTGGCTTGGCGCGCGCGTGGAATTCAGGGACCACACGATGTGGATCGATCCGCGCACCGTCGACCGCTACAACCCGCCCTACGAGCTGGCGGGGCGCATGCGCGCGTCGTACTATTTCGCGCCGGTTTTGCTGGGCGTGTTTGGCCGTGCTGAGGTTCCGCTGCCCGGCGGGTGCGACATCGGCGCCCGGCCGATCGACCAGACCGTGAAGGGCATGTGCGCGCTCGGCGCGCGCGTGGAGACGCTGGGCGGCGTGGTGGTCGCCGAGGCGGACGAGTTGATCGGCGACGACATCTATCTGGACATGCCCAGCGTCGGCGCGACCGTCAACAGCATGTTGACCGCCGTGTCCGCCAGCGGCACGACCTGCATCCACAACGCGGCCAAGGAGCCGCACATCGTCGATCTGGCGAACTTCCTGTCCAGCATGGGCGCGGTGGTCAAGGGCGCGGGGACGGACGTCATCCGCATCCGCGGCGGGCGGCACCTGCACGGCGCGAATTACACGGTCGTTCCCGACCAGATCGAGACCGGCACGCTGATGATCGCCGCGGCGGCGACCGCCGGGGACGTGCTGATCACCGGCGCGATCCCGACGCACATGGAAGCGCTGTCGGCGAAACTTTTGGAGATGGGCGTCAGCGTCACGAGCGAGGACGACTGGATCCACGTCAAGTCCAACGGCAGCTTCCGCTCCGTCAACGTCAAGACGCAGGGCTATCCCGGCTTTCCGACCGACCTGCAGCAGCCGCTGTCGGCGCTTCTGACCGTCGCCAACGGCACCAGCATCGTCACCGAGACGATCTTTGAATCGCGGTTTCGCTTTCTGGACGAACTGCGCAAAATGGGCGCGAATGTGCGCGTGATCGAGTCCACCGCCATCATCAGCGGCGTGGAGAAGCTCGTCGGCGCGCGCGTGAATGCGACCGACCTGCGCGCCGGCGCGGCGATGATGATCGCCGGGCTGATGGCCGACGGCGTGACCGAGATCGGCGGCATCGGCTATATCCTGCGCGGGTACGAGCGATTTGA
>MHCFC02800__coassemble_927_pt1 | contig 12232 bp, 9 predicted proteins | sample MHCFC02800__metabat2_low_PE_014 | metagenome-assembled genome bin MHCFC02800 | reverse complement strand
CCCCAATCATGCTTGTCGTTTCTGGACTAAACGTCGCACGAGGACCATCCTGCATGACGTAATCCGTTTTACTCCAGAGGTCGGCGCTAAATTGATAATATTCCCGCTTCGTAAGGTCAATCTGAATATTCTGTGCGCCTGAAACATTGCTTACGGCAATCAGCTTTTCCAGCGTATACGGTTCGCCAGTTGCCTTAATTATGTTGCCATCCCTTGTATACTCCGGTTCAGCACCAAGCTCCACGGTCCGCTCATCGCCGTTGACAGTCACCGTTGCCTTATAGCCGCGCGGAATTTCCGCAGTAACATTGTAGCTGCCGCCCGTCAGAACGGTCGTCGGACGATCCGCGCCGAAAATCTCGTCGAGCGCGGCGTTTTCATCCTCCCAGTTCCGGTCCCAGTCGCCCGTCACCGTATAAGTGATCGTGACTTCGGATGCCGTCGTATAGCGAAGTTCGATCTTCTCGCCTTCACCCAGAACCGTCGCCGCCAGCGTGGAATTATTATCTTCTGTGGTGTAATAGATGTACTCCTTTTCCTGATGCGTCAGCTTGCCGACCGACAGCACAGGCGCATTGCTGATAAACGCGCCGACAAATTCGAGCGGAGTGCTGCCGCCGGTTGACGTAACGCTGGGAACATTGTTCTCTGTAATCTCGCCGGAGGTCAGGTTGCCGCTTGCCTCATAAGAACCAGACAGCTCTGCCCCATCCACCATAATCTTGTAATACCGCTCGCCAATCACTTCTCCCTCCGCGAGCGCCGAGATGCCGCCATACGCGGCAAGCAGAGCATTGGCGGAAACCGTTTCATCCGAGCTGTTTGCGGCGTCCAGCAGTCCCGCCAGCTCGCCGCCGTCGCTCAGCCCCGGAACGACGCCATCCGAATGGACTTCCGTCGCCAGCGCGGCGGGAAGAAGCGTCAGGAGCATCAGAATGGTCAGCGCAAAAGCCGCCGCCCTCTTCAAGCCGTTTCTCATGGTTCACAATCTCCTTCCTGTCTGCTGATGCGCGTTTATTCGAGCACTTCCTGCACCGGCTCGGCTTCCGCTTCCTCAACCGGCTCGGCCTCCGCGGTTGGCTCGGCCTCCACGACCGGCTCCGCTTCCGCGGTCGGCTCGGCCTCCGCGACCGGCTCAACCACCGTCACGCTCATTCGCCATGCAGTGAGCAGATTTTCTGCGGTCAGCTCATAGGACATCGTCAGCGTGCCGGACTGGGCGTCCTGCCATTCGCCGACGATGTTGCCATCGCGGTCGGCGGCGGCATACTGCCAGCAGCAGGTGTATTCCACGCCCTCGTAGCCCTCCAGCGCTGCGGTCAGCGTGATGACGCTGCCGAGCTGGAGTTCCTCGGTATCGCGGCTGACGGTCACGCTCACCTTGCGCTCGGGCGCCTGGGTGGGCAGGGGCGTTTCAGACGGCAGGGGAGCTTCCGTCGGAAGGGGTTCTTCCGTGGGCAGGGGCTCCTCTGTGGGCAGAGGGGCTTCCGTCGGCAGCGGGCTTTCGGAGGGCACCGGCGTCTCCTCCGGCTCCGGCGTCTCTTCCGGCTCGTCGAGCGACGGGACTTCGCCCACGACGGAGACGAGATCTGCGCGGACGTAGCCGGTCTGGCCGTCCACATTCACGAGCAGCCACGCCTCGCCCCCGGCATTGACGGTCTGGCCGATCACTTCGACGGGGGTGTTCGCCGCGAGCTGCGCCAGCGCTTCGGAGGCAACGTCGGGTTCGGCGCGCAGGTTGACGCCGTCCGCACGGATGCAGGAGCCTTCGGGCGCCGGGATCTCGGTCGGCTGCGGTTCGTATTCAAACTCGGCCGTGAACACGCGGATGCCGTCCACGGTGTGATAGCTGGCGCGCGAGGCGATGAGCGCCTCCGTCTCCGCGCGGTCAGGGCGCTCAAGGGACGAAGCGTAGAAGTACGCGCGCTCGGGTTCGCCCGCATCGCGGGTTTCATCGGTATCAAAATAGACTTCGTACAGGCTGCCGCTTCCATAGGCGGCGGCCTCCACGGCGACCATCGCGCAATCGGCGGTCACCGTGCCGAGCTTCTGCTCGCGGCCGCGGTCGGCATACAGCGCCGTGCCCGCAGGGATGTACGCATAGGCCGAAACGAACGGATCCTCCGTGGGCGAGAGCGTCACCTCGGGGATCTCGGTTTCCGAACCGGGAATGACAATCTCGGAGGTTGCGGCCGGAGCGGTCGCGGACGCGCTGGGCAGCGGCGTCGAAGCGCCGTTCGTCGGCTCCGCGGTATGGGTGCCCTGCGGCTCCTCAGAGGCCTCGGGTTCTTCAGAGACCTCGGGCGTCGCGGAAACCTCGGGCTCCTCGGAGACCTCGGGCGTCGCGGAAACCTCGGGCTCCTCGGAGACCTCGGGCGTCACGGAAACCTCGGGCTCTACAGAGACCTCCGGCGTCACGGAAACCTCGGGTTCCTCCGTTTCCTCAGGCTCTTCCGAAGCAAGCGAGGTCTGGACGGCATCCGGCTCGGTCTGCCGCGTCTGAACCGGCGTCTGATCGGGAGTCGGCGCAGGCGTTTCCGTTTGCGCCGCCGGCTCCGCCACAGGTTCGGCGGTCTCCTCCGCAAGCGCAAAGAAACTCATACTCGACAAAACCAGTGTCAGCATGAGCGCTAGGGCAAGCAGCTTTTTCAATTTCATACTCTGCATCCTCCTCTGGCGGCCCGGCGCCATTGCGCCTCGGGCCGAATGACTTGCGCCGCCGGATCGATCGATTTCGGCGAATTGTCCCGAATGGAACGGCTGCGATCCGCGGCGAACCATTTCGTCCTCCGCGGATCCAGAGTGAGCTGCAGATGGGGAGAATTGTAGACTTTACGAACCAATTATGTTATAATTGCTAAAGCAATGAGAACTGTGCAGTGAGCGTTTCGTAGAGGGGGTAGGTTAAGAGGAGTCGGCACATGGTTTATGTGGTGCGCGAATCCTACACCATGCGCCATTTTGGCTGGAAACTTAATCCATGCATAACATATTTTGTGTCTCTTCCTGCGCACATCGCAGAAAGGTCTTGTGGGAGACATGAAGCCGGCGTCCCGCCTCGCGCGCCGAGATCGCGCCGTTTTTCCATGCGGCCAGGCATTCGCCAAAGTTTTCCGGACGCTGCTTGGGCTGCGCACCGAAGCGGACGCCCCGCTTTTTGGCGGCGGCGATGCCCTCTGCCTGCCGCTGGCGGATGAATTCGCGCTCCGTCTGGGCGACATAGGAGAGCAGCTGCAACACGAGATCGGCAATCAGCGTGCCAATCAGGCTGCGGCTCTGGCGGGTGTCCAGCAGCGGCATGTCGAGCACCACCACGGCCGCCTTTTTCTGCTTCGTAATCAGGCGCCACTGTTCGAGGATTTCCTCATAACTGCGGCCGAGACGGTCTATGCTCTTGATGACCACCACGTCGCCCTCGCGGATGCTTTTGATCATTCTGCGGTATCGCGGCCGGTTAAAGTCCTTTCCGGACTGCTTGTCGAGAAAGATATTTTTCCTCTCGACGCCGAACTGCTCCATGGCGATAATTTGTCTGTCTTCATTTTGATCCTTTGTCGATACGCGCACATACCCATATGTTTCTGCCATTGTTTCTCCTCCCATAATTGAATATCCGGATTACACCTCCTATCCTACAAAGGGCTTTCAATTTTACCGCAAAGCCCTTCCCCTCTTGGCTTTATTTCGCCAACTTTTCCTCAATCCTGCCTGTCTGGAATAAATCGCGCAAAAAAGCCAAAAATTCAGCGGAAAACCGCCTGAATCCATGCATCCGGCGAAAAGTTCCCCCGCAGCCCAACGGCCGCCCTATTATATAATGAAGCGTTTTTCATGGGCCGCGGCGCACGGAGCGCGGCGCAATCCCGGCAGGCCGCGGGCGCGCGCACCTTGCATTTTCACGGGACATATGATATGATAGAGGCACAGGCACGTTCAGAGTACATCGGAAAGGAATGGATTGAAATGAAGGTTACCATCTGTGTCGGCAGCACCTGCCATCTGCTGGGATCGAAGCGCGTCGTGGACCGCTTCAAGGAGCTCGTCGCCGAGCACAATCTGGCCGACAAGGTCGAGCTGGGCGGAAAATTCTGCATGGGCCACTGCGGCGAGGGCGTCTGCGTGACGATCGACGGCACGACGCACACCATCGCGCCCGAGGCGGCCGACGAACTGTTCAACAACGAGATCCTCGCGAAGGTCTGAACCAAATTCTTTCGCAGGATTCCCCTCACTCCGCTTCAGCCGGAGGCCGGCCGGCCTCCGGCTGATCTGCATTTTTTCATACGCTCAATCATCTTCGCGCCGCGGCGCGGACACGGGAGGGAAGCGCAATGGTTCAGGTCATCCATCTGAGCGAAGTCAACTGCCGCGACTGCTACAAGTGCATCCGAAACTGTCTCATCAAGGCGATCCGCTATTCGGACGGCCACGCCGAGATCATCGACGACGAGTGCATCCAGTGCGGCGAGTGCATCGTCGCCTGTCCGCGCCACGGCCAGAACGAGGATCGCGGCGAGGTCGAGCGCATCCGCCGCCAGATCCGCGCCGGGCGCAGGGTCGTCGCCAGCGTGGCGCCGTCGTTCATCGCCGACTTCGACGTCGGCTCCATCGAGGACCTGCGTGAAGGGCTGATCCAGCTCGGCTTCGCCGACGCGCAGGAGACCGCCATCGGCGCGGAGATCGTCAGCCGCGAGTACGAAAAGATCATGGCCTCGGGCGAGACGGACGTGCTGATCTCGTCGAGCTGCCCGCCGATCAACCTGCTGATTCAGAAGTATTATCCCGAAATGCTCAAGTATCTGGCGCCGGTGCAGTCGCCGATGGAGGTGCACTGCCGCCTGCTGCGCGAGCAGAACCCGGGCGCGTTCGTCGTGTTCATCGGGCCGTGCTACGCCAAGGAGGCCGAGGCGCTGGACACCGGCTGCTGCGACGCGGTGCTGTTGTTCAACGAGGTCAAGAACTGGATGCACGAGGCCGGCGTCGTGCCGCCCAACCGCGGCATCCAGACGATGCGCGGCGGATACCGCGCGCGGCGCTATCCGCGGCAGGACGGCATCGTGAAATCGATGACGCGCGAGCCGGGCTGGAACCGCGTGTCCGTCGACGGCGTGGGCGACTGCATCGCCGCGCTGGACGAGCTCCAGCAGGGGCGCGTGTCCGGGGTCTTTCTGGAAATGACCGCCTGCGAGGGCAGCTGCGTCAACGGCCCCGCCATCCGCCGCAACCGCTATGAGAACCGCGTCGGCGGCACGGTGGTCATCAACTCCTACGCCGGCGAAAACGACTACGGCATCACAACGCCGCTGCCGGTCGGCAAGCTGCACCTGCCCCAGCCGGTCTCTCGCGCGCTGCCCGAGGAGGACGAGATCCAGCGCGTGCTTGCGCGGCTCAACAAGCACACGGCGGAGCTTGCGCTGAACTGCGGCTGCTGCGGCTATCCGACCTGCCGCGAGATGGCGGCGGCGATCTGCCAGGGCAAGGCGCAGATGGAGATGTGCCTGCCCTATTTGCGCGAGAAGGCCGAGCGCCATTCGCGCGAGGTCGTGGACAACACGCTCGAGGCGGCCGACCAGCTGATCGAGCGGCAGATGCGCGTGGTGCAGAACATCGCGTCCATACTGGGCGAGACGACGGCCGAGACGAAGGTCATGCTGGTCAAGCTCAAGGAGGCGATTCAGGATGACGAATGACCTCTACATCGACTCCGGCTACATCAGCCTGATCAAGGCCGGCGAGCAGCTCTGCGGCGACCGCGTGGTGTTCGCCTCCGGCGACGACACCACCATCTGCGTGCTCGCCGACGGGCTGGGCAGCGGCGTCAAGGCGAACATCCTCGCAACCCTCACCTCGCAGATCCTCGCGACGATGAGCGCCGGGGGCATGTCCGTCGAGGACTGCGTCAACACCATCGTCCGCACGCTGCCGGAGTGCAGCGTGCGCAAGATCGCCTATTCGACGTTCACCATCGTCAAGATCCGCGACCAGCGCCACGTGGAGCTGACGCGGTTCGACAACCCGCACACCATCGTGCTGCGCGGCGGAAAGAACTACGATTTCGTCTACGCGCCGCGCATGATCGAGGGCAAGAAGATCTACGAGAGCCGCTTCGACGCCGAGGAAAACGACGTGCTCGTCGTGATGAGCGACGGCGCGATCTACGCCGGCATCGGCGAGGAGTACGCCTTCGGCTGGGCGCGCGAAAACATCATCCGATTCCTCGAGGACCACTATTCCGCCGACCTGACGGCCAAGCAGATCGCGCGGATGCTCGCCTCGGAGTGCAACCGCCTCTACCGCGGCCGCCCGGGCGACGACACCTCCGTGGCGGTGCTCCGCCTCTGCCGTCCCCGCGTGGCGAACCTGATGATCGGCCCGCCGTCGTCCAAGGGGCTGGACGAGCTGATGCTGGGCGAGTTCTTTTCGCAGGAGGGCGCGAAGATCGTCTGCGGCGGCACGACGAACCGGATCGCCGCGCGCTATCTGGGCAGCGAGCTGACCGCGTCGCTCGACTACGCCGGATGCGACCTGCCGCCCATCTACAACCTGCCCGGCGTCGATTTGGCGACGGAGGCCGTGGTCACGATCTCGCGCGTGCTCGAGTACGCCGACGAGTACCTCTCCGGCACGCAGCTGACCGCGTCGTGGGAGCGCGGGCGCGACGGCGCGTCCCGCATCGCCCGCGAGCTGTTCGACCGCGCGACGGACATCAACTTCTTCGTCGGCTGCGCGATGAACCCGGCCCATCAGAACCCGAAGCTCTCGCTGGCGTTCGGCGCGAAGTTCCAGCTGATCGACCGCCTCTCCAAGAGCCTCGAGCAGATGGGCAAGCGCGTGTCCGTGCGCTACTATTGAGCGGCGCGCACATTTCGCCGCCGCCGGGGCGATCTTTCTCCGAAACGGCTTCGCGCCGCTCGCGCACTTTCCCCCCCAGTTTGAGCGGCACTCACATTTTGCCGCCGCCTCCATGCCGAAGGCTCCATTGCGCCTTCGGCGTTTTTTTGTTACAATGGATGCGGGCGACCGAGGAAACCCCACGCCGGCGTTTCCAAATTCGCTTCAGATTTTCCAAATTCGCTTGAAATGAATGCAAAGGAGCGTAAGCCATGTCAATCGGCGAAGTGATCCGAAAATACCGGCGTGCCCGAAACCTCACGCAGGAAGAGATGGCCCGCCGCCTCGGCGTGACGGCGTCGGCCGTCAACAAGTGGGAAAACGGAAAGTGCCTGCCGGACATCGCGCTGCTCAAACCGGTCGCCCGGCTGCTGGGCATCACCACGGACGCGCTGCTCTCCTTTCAGGAGGAGCCTTCGGCGGATGAGATCGCCGGGATCGTCCGCGAGATGGACGCGATGTTTGACGAAAAGCCCTACGCCGAGGTCTTCGCTTGGGCAGAATCCAAGCTTCAGGACTATCCCAACAGCGCCGAGCTGGCGTGGCAGCTCGCGGCGGTCCTAGACGCGCGGCGGCTGGTGCCGAAGCCGGTTCCCGACGCCGGTGAATACGATGCGCCGATCCTCGCGCTGTTCACCCGCGCGCTCGAGGAGGGTAGCGAGCGCACGCGGCGCTGCGCGGCCGATTCGCTCTATTCCTATTATATGCGCAAGGAGCAGTATGAGGATGCGGAGGCGATGCTCGACTTCTTCTCGGACGAAAACCCCGAGAAGAAGCGCAAGCGCGCGCGCATCTGCGCGGAGACGGGCCGCGCGCCGGAGGCCTACCGCGCGCTCGAGGAGCTGCTGTTTTCCGACTACCAGATGGTCAGCGCAACGCTCACCGATCTGTACATGCTCGCCATGAAGCAGAACGACCTGAACCGCGCGCGGATGTTCGCGCAAAAGCAGTCGGAGGCCGCGCACTGCTTCGAGATGGGCCGCTACTACGCGGTCAGCTGCCAGCTCGAACCGGCCATGGTCGCGAAGGACGCCGAAGCCGTGCTCGAAATCGCCCGCGAGATGCTCGCGAGCGCGGCGGAAATCGGCAGCTTCACCCGCGCGCCGCTCTACGCCGACATGCAGTTCAAGCCGCTCGACGCGTCCATTCCCGCCTCCGTGCGAAGCGGACTGCTCGCGGCCTTCCGCTCGGACGATTTTGCCTTCATGCAGGACGATCCGCGCTGGCGCGCGCTCGTCGATTGAGTTCTGCCGAAGCCGGAACATCTGACCCGCTGTCGGAAACGGCTCTGGCCCGACCGCGCACTCGTCGATTGATTCTTGCCGAAGCTGCGGCTCGTCCCGACTGCGCGCTCGTCGATTGAATCTTGCCGAAGCCATCCCACCCGGCACACCCGCCGTACACGTCGCCGGGGATGGTTTGGAGGCGCCTCTTGCGCGCTCCCTTGGGGTTTGCCCGCCGTACACGCCGCCGGGGACGATTGGAAGCGCGAAAGGGCCGCCCTCTCGCGCTCTCCCTTGGTTTTTTGACAGTCTGTGCCCGCCGTTTGCCGGCGGGTTTTTCTTTTCCCGCTGTGCACATCTTTGATGTGTTTTCAACGCCGATCGTTGACTTGCATAAAAATAACCATTATAATAAACATAATGAATGATTATAAAATATGAGGACTTCCGGTGCGGAATCCGCTGAAATTTCCGCGCTCCGCCGGTTGCCTCGACCACAGGGGGCGGAATTTTATGACATCGACAAGCGGCACAGTGCAGACGTTCGCCGACTGCCTCCGGGAAATCATCGCCGGAAATGGCTGGACGCTGGACGTGCTGGCCGAAGCGACGGGATACAAGAGCAAAACCAGCGTTTCCCGCATCCTGCGCGAGGAGAGCAGCGCGAAGAACCGCGAGCACTTCCTCGAACAGCTCCGCCAGTCCAAACTCCTTCGGCCCGAAGAACTCGACCGGCTGCAGGGCGCGCTGGAGGTCAGCGCGCTGGGCGCGGACAAGGTCTGCGCGCGGCAGGTTCTGCTGGATCTGATCCTGGGACAGAACGCCGGGCCGGGCGCGCTGCCGGAGGACTTCGCCGCACTGCTGGATGCGTTTCACACGGCCGATGAGGGTCGCCTGCTGCTCATCAACGGCATGGACAGCGTCCTGCTCGCCCCGCTGCGCGATGTCCTTGCGCAAAACAGGGGCGTCGCTCTGCGCCACTACTTCTCCATCGGCTCGAGCGCGCTCTGTGCGGCCAAGGCGCTGCGCCAGCTCTCCCGGATGGCGTTTTTGCCCAACTACACAGCTTGCGCCAATGATTCGGAATTTGCGCTGGGCACGCTGACCGGCCTGCCGGACGTGCTGATCGCCTCGATCCGCCGCCCGGATGGCTCGACTGAGGATTCACTGACGGTTTTCAGCGCGCCATCGCGCGCGAGCACATTTCGCCTGCCCGGCGAGTACGGCCTGTGCAGCTATCTCGAACGCGCCTTTTCGCCCATATCCTCGCAGTGCGCGCCAATCACGCAGGTCTGCAGCACGTCGAACGGGCCGGAAGGCTTCGTCTCCGTGATGCAATTCTGGGCGGATTGCGAGCGCGACCGCGAGATGTACCACATCAAGTCCGACCTGTGCCTCAACCAGATCCCGACCTCCATCGTCCGCGCAGCGCTGAACGAGCGCGCGCTCAGCGCCGCCTTCCCCGGCGTGCCGTCCGGAGAACTCCACAAGCTGCTGGAGCGGTTTTTATACTATCAGCTCCTTCGCTATCGAAATATGGACGAAAGCCGCGCCGCGCGTCACCTCATCATGTCCATGCGCGGGCTTTCGGATTTCGCCAGAACCGGCCTGCTCTCCGAACACTTCGGCGCCATGCGGCCGTTCACGCCGTCCGAGCGGCGCGCCGCGCTGGAAAAGCTGCTCGCGCGCGCCGTCAAGAACAAGCAGTTCTTCTTCTACCTCTACAAGGACGGATTTGAGCCGAAGGTGGAAATCGACTGCTGGGGCAGCTACGGCCTGACGGCCTTTCCACTGTTGCGCAGGCGCGCGGCGACGGACAACTACTGCAACAACCTCATCCTTCATCCCTACCTCGTAAACACCTTTCAGGAGTATTTCCAAAATGGCCTGTGCGGCCGCTATACGCTCCCGGTTTCGGACAGCATCGCCTGGCTGCGCGCGCTGATCGGCAGGGCGTTTCCCGAAAGCTGAAGCCGTCCGCGCCCACCGCGCCTGCACCGGTGGGCGCGATGGACGGCAATCCCCTTGCGCACCGCTGAAAATGTGGTAGAATAGAATGGCAAATTCCAGAAGCGGAGGCGATCTCATGAAGGACGACGCGGTCTATCGGATGCCATTTTCCAAAATCTATCCCCTGTTGGTCGCAAAGGTTGTCCGAAAGGGCAGAACAAAGGAGGAAGCCGACGCGGTCATCCGCTGGCTGACCGGATATTCGCAGGCGGAGCTGGACGCGCTCGCCGAAAGCGACGCCGCCTATGGCGCGTTCTTTGAAAATGCGCCGGCGATGAATCCGAAGCGCCTGGCAGTGAAGGGCTCGATCTGCGGCGTGCGCGTCGAGGAGATCCAGGAGCCCCTGATGCGAGACATCCGCATCCTCGACAAGCTGATCGACGAGCTCGCCAAGGGCAGGCCGATGGAGAAGGTTTTGCGCGAATGATTGCGGCGTGATGCAACATTTTCCCGAATAAATGCAACAGGAATGGATTGCCGGAGGGCGCGCGTTGCGCTATAATGAAGCCACAGGCGGCAACCGCCGCACGAAAACACATCGGAGGAAATGAACATGCCAAAGATCACCTTTATGGGCGCGGGCTCGACCGTGTTCGCAAAGAACGTGCTGGGCGACAGCATGATGACGCCGGCGCTGGAGAGCAGCACCATCGCGCTGTACGACATCGACGCCGTGCGCCTCGAGGAATCGGCCACCATGCTCGAGGCCATCAACCGCAACAACGGCTCCAAGGCGAAGATCGAAAAGTATCTGGGCGTCGAAAACCGCAAGGACGCGCTGCGCGGCGCGAATTACGTCGTCAACGCCATCCAGGTGGGCGGCTACGACCCCTGCACGATCACCGACTTTGAAATCCCGAAGAAGTACGGCCTGCGCCAGACGATCGCCGACACGCTCGGCGTCGGCGGCGTGTTCCGCGCGCTGCGCACCATCCCTGTGATGCTCGACTTCGCGCACGACATGGAGGAGGTCTGCCCGGACGCGTGGCTTTTGAACTACACCAACCCGATGGCCATGCTGACCGGCGCGATGCTGCGCCTGACCGGCGTCAAGACCGTCGGCCTCTGCCACAGCGTGCAGGTCTGCTGCGAGCATCTGCTCAAGGAGCTCGGCATGGGCTACGACGGCACCGAGCAGTGGAAGATCGCCGGCATCAACCATCAGGCGTGGCTGCTGGAGTGCACGAAGGACGGCGTCGACCTCTATCCCGAGATCAAGCGCCGCGCGCTTCTGTACAACGAGGGCAAGCTCGACATCGGCACGTTTGAAGAGCGCGTCAAGATGCTGCGCGGCGACGAGAAGCCCAGCGAGGAGGATCTCAAGCGCCTGCGCGAGGAGTACGACCTCTACAAGGAGAAGGGCCTGCACGGCGACATGGTGCGCCTGGAGCTGATGCGCCGCTTCGGCTACTACATCACCGAGTCCAGCGAGCACAACGCCGAGTACACGCCCTATTTCATCAAGAGCCGCTATCCGGAGCTGATCGACCGGTTCAACATCCCGCTGGACGAATATCCGCGCCGCTGCATCAACCAGATTCGCGATTGGAAGGAGCGCGGCCACGAGCTGACGAAGAACCCGCTGCTGAGCCACACCCGCTCGCGCGAGTACGCCAGCTACATCATGGAGGCCATGGAGACCGGCGTGCCGACCCGCATCGGCGGCAACGTGCTCAACAACGGCCTGATCACGAACCTGCCGCAGAACGCCTGCGTCGAGGTACCCTGCCTCGTCGACCGCAACGGCGTCCAGCCGACCTACGTCGGCGCGCTGCCCGAGCAGTGCGCGGCGCTCAACCGCACGAACATCAACGTGCAGCTGATGACCATCGAGGCGGCCCGCACGCTCAAGCGCGACTACATCTACCAGGCGGTCATGCTCGACCCGCACACCGCCGCCGAGCTGTCGATCGACGACATCGTCGCCATGTGCGACGACCTCATCGAGGCCCACGGGGATTGGCTGCCGAAGTACCACTGAGATGTGGACGGGGGAGCTGCCGCTCCCCCGCCACTGCCACCCCCTCCAAATTTCGCTCGCGCCGCTTTGCGACACAAGCGAAATTTGCAAGGAAGCGATTTTTGCTCTGGGAAATGGGATTTCCCGA
>MHCFC02800__coassemble_897_pt1 | contig 12572 bp, 9 predicted proteins | sample MHCFC02800__metabat2_low_PE_014 | metagenome-assembled genome bin MHCFC02800 | reverse complement strand
TACAAGCGTCGGATTGGCTGGGCATTCCCACGACCCCGCACTGCTGGCCTTCTTGCAAAGCGCAACGCCGATTGAACAAACCGGCGGAGGTTTCAAACCTGCACAACCACAAGATACGCGCTGGAACCGATTCGCCGGACCGGGCAATCGCAACACCGAAGAAGCCGGCAAAGCGTCCCTGTCCCCGGCTTCCAAACGTCCTCTCAACAAAACGTGCATTGAACAAAAGCCGCCGATGCCATAGACGCACAGGCACCCCCGCTCCCATTCTTCTCTGGAATGGCTGCTCGCATTTTCTCCCGGTGCCAAAGCCATCCGCCCCGGCTGAGCGGCACGTCCCATTGACCTGCCAAGTGCCCCGGCTTCACACGCTTTTCGCCGTCTGGCCGATCGTCATCATGGATTCCGCGGAGTGCAGAGCGGACTTTTGAAAAATCTTCGGCATCCGTTTCATCCGGCGCTTCTTTGAATTATTTCCCTGTCCAGCGTTTCGCCGGCGACAAAACCCGGCCATTGCGGTGGCCGGGCGGAACTTCCCTATTTTTTATTGAGCGTAAAGCTGAACTCCGAACCACGGCCCGGCTCGCTCTGCACCGAGATCTCGCCGCCCATCAGCTCGACCACGAGCTTTGCGATGGAGAGCCCCAGGCCGGTGCCCTTCGTGCGCATCCGCGACCGGTCCGCCTTATAGAAGCGCTCCCAGATCATCGGAAGATCCTTCGGCTCGATGCCGCAGCCGGTATCGCGCACGCCGACGACGATCTTCTTCCCCGCGTCGCGGGCAAACACCGTCACGCGGCCGCCGCGCGGCGTGAAGTCAATGGCGTTGTCCAGCAGGATGACCAGCACCTGTTCGATGCGGTCCTCGTTGCCCATGCAGGCGAGCCGCGAACCGTCGGTCTCGACGCCGAGCTCGACGCCCGCATCGCGCGCCAGCGCGGACATGCTCCGCACGGCGGCTTCGAGGATGCCCGGCAGCTCGAGCCGCTCCAGTTCGACCGTCGCGCGCCCATCCTGAAGGCGGGACATGTCGAGCATTTCGCCGACCAGCTTTTCCAGCCGCACGGTCTCGCGCTGGATGATGGCGTAGCTATTCTGGCGCTCCTCCTCGGTATCGACGTAGCCGTCCATCAGCGGCTCGATCATGCCGCGGATGCCGGTCAGCGGCGTGCGCAGCTCGTGTGAGATGTTGGCGACGTAGTCTCGCCGGAGCTGTTCCATGCGCTGCGCCTCGGAGACGTCGGTCAACAGGCAGACCGCGCCGATCTGGTCGCCCTTGGACGCGGGCATCGCGGTAATTTCCACGAGGATCGCTCGCCCGGACGGATTGTTCAGCGATACGCGGCCGTTCTCGCCGCTTTCGAGGGTCTCGCGAACGGCCTTGCGAAGCTGCGCGGCATCCTCGCGGGGGCTGTCGTAGAAACCGCCGATCGCCTCGAATTCCATCATCTCCAGAAAGGCCATGTTGCAGTGCACCGCGCCCATCTCGCGGTCGACGGCCAGCAGTCCTTCCTCGATGCCGCCGATGACCAGCTCCAACCGGTCGCGCTCCTCGCGCAGCGAATCGATCGTCTCGACAAGCCTGAGCGAGAGCGTGTTGAGCGTCCGGCCCAGCTCGCCGATTTCGTCGTTGGAAGTCACGAGCACGCGGTCGGTGTAGTCGCCGTCGGCCATGCGGCGCGCCACGCGCGTCATCCTCTGAATCGGCCGGACGAGCATGCGCGTCTGCGCGAGGGCGAGCAATGCGGCGAGCACGATGGCGATGCCGGCCGCGATGGACAGCAGCACGCCCAGCTCCCGGCTGATCGCGCGCATGATCTCCACCGACTGCGCCAACACGACGCCGCCGACGATTTCGCCTTCCGAATTGGTAATCGGCGATCCGGCAAAGATCACCACGCCCTCGGCAAATGTGAAGCGCCGAATGGTTGTCACCGTTTCGCCCGCGAGCACGCGGTCGATAAACTGCCGGTCGATCGCATCCAACAGCTCAATGGTGCTGTAATCCGAAGTCTGCCCGCTTTCCGGAACGTCCACGGCGGGGCTGTAGCGCTGCATCAGCGGCACCTCTCCCTCGGCGTCGACAAAGAACACCGCCGCGTTGGTCAGGTTCTGATACAGCTCTACGATATAGCCCCGCGACGCGCGCTGGGCATAATCAAAGTTGCTCTCCTTAGCGGCGATCACGCGCACCTGCCGTTCCAGCTCATCGACGGCGTTGGACTGCGTGTATTCATATCCAAAGATATAGCACAGCACCGTGGCGACCGCGATCGACAAAAACGCGATCAGCAAATGGCTCGCCATCGTCTTTTTTCCGATGCTCCAGTTGCGCAGCGGGTTGCGAATGCGCAATGCGCTCACCTCATTCGGTCACTTCAAAGCGGTAGCCGACGCCCCAGACGGTCTTGATGTCCCAGCCGTTGCCCTCCGCGCAGAGCTTGGCGCGAATGCGCTTGATGTGGCTGTCCACCGCGCGCGTGTCGCCCAGGAAATCGTACCCCCAGATGCTCTGCAACAGGTGCTCGCGGCTGAACACCATGCCCGGATTGCTCGCCAGCGTCCAGAGAATCTCTGTCTCCTTCGGCGTGCAGGGCACGACCTTGTTGTTCAGCTTGACGATAAACGCGCCCATATCGATGTCCAAATTGCCCACCACCAGGTGCGCGCCCTGATCCTGCTCCTTCATCTCGTGCATCCGCCGGAGCACGGCCTTGACGCGCGCGAGCACTTCGCGCGGGCTGAAGGGCTTGGTGATGTAGTCGTCCGCGCCCAGCTCCAGGCCGAGCAGCTTGTCAAACTCCTCGCCCTTCGCCGTCAGCATGATGATCGGCAAATTGGACTCCTTGCGGATCTCGCGGCAGACCACCAGCCCGTCCATCTTCGGCATCATGATGTCCAGCAGCACGATGTCCGGGCGCATTTTCTGCACATAGTCCAGCGCTTCCTCGCCGTCATGGGCGGACAAAATCTGATATCCTTCGCGCTTGAAATAGGGATTGAGCGAGCGATGGACGTTTTCGTCGTCGTCCGCGATCAAAATCCGGTATCCACTGCGATGTTCTTCCATACTTTTCCCTCCTCACATTATTATTTTATCACGGAATTTTGTCAAAACTGTGTCCAGAACGGCAACAATGCCGCCATGCCGCGCCGTTCTCCCATTGGATTATAGCACACTTGCCGCGCAGCCGGCAACATTTGCGACAAAATTTGTCTCGCTTGAAAGTGGCCGCGCTGCGAATACTACGCAATGCCGGCAGCAATGTGAACGGAGGAACGATATGCGGAGAATTCGCGCGCTGATTGGCATGCCCGTCGTCGTCGGCAACCGAAGGGTCGGCCGCGTAATTCAGGCGGAGCTGTCCGAGGATCTGACGCGGCTGGACGGACTTTGGATGGACGCCGGCCTGCGCGGCACGCGCTTCATCCCATCCGAGCAGTTGGAAATGCTCGGCAGGGTCGCCGTCATGGCGGACGACATGGGACGCCGCGGAAGGATGCGCGCCGAACCGCTGTTTCGCCGCGCCATCGGAACCGACGGCCGGCGGCTGGGCGCCGTGACGGGCGCAGAGGTCGACGAGATGACGTTTTCCGTGCGCGCGCTCGAGCTCTCCCGCGGCCTGTGGGAAGATCTGGCGCGCGGGCGCGACCGCATCCGGACGTTCACGCTGAACCGGGAAAACGGCGATGTCGTCGTGGACGTCGCCGAATCAGAGAAGGAGGGATTGGACGATGAAGAGCGGAATGGTGAAGGGCCTGATCACGGGCGCCGTGATCGGCGGCTCGGCGGCGATGATGTACGGCATCATGAACTGGCAGAACGCCAAGAAGATGAACCAGCAGTTCAAAAAGACGGGCCGCTGGATCGCGGGCAAGACCGATGATCTGACCTCGCGGTTCTGATCCCCGCGCGGCGGCCGTCCAACTTGGCGGCTGCCGCCCGAACCGCGCGGCAGGAGCGCCGCGCGGTTTCCATAGCAAAACGAGCGCCGGGCAATGGACGAAGGGATACGCCTTCGCCGGGCGGGTTCCGCGGCGCGATTCACGAATATGCGGCGGGGAGGTTGAACGACAATGACGCAGATCGCACGGCGGCCGGCCGGCTGGCGAGGCGCAGTGCGCGTGGGCGCAATCGTAGCGGTCATCGCCGCGCTGCTCCTGTGGATGGGCGGCGCGCTGATCGACGCGGCCGGGCTGGTGTTCGGCGCGGCCGTAGTGGCATTCCTGGCGGAACCGCTGGCGCGCCTGTTCGAGCGCAGGCTCGGGCGAAGCGCATCCGCGCTGTGTGCGCTGGGAACTCTGTTTGCGGTGCTGGCGCTCGCGGCATGGCTGCTGCTTCCGGCGCTGATCGCCGAGATCGTCGAACTGGCGCGCGCGCTGCCCGCCTCGATCGAAATGGTGCGCGGCTGGATCGAACAGGCCGCCGCGTGGCTGGAATCGCACCTGCCCGGCGTCCGACTCCCCGCGCTTCCTGCGGGGGAAAGCCCGCTGCCCGCGCTGGCCGAGGGAACGATCGGCTTCGCCGGAGGTGTGGCCGACGCCCTCTACCGGCTCTCGCTGATGATCGTGCTGGGCTACTTCCTGCTCTGCGACCGCGACCGTCTGATGATCCGGCTGGAGCTGCTCGCGCCGCAGCCGGCGCGCGGCATACTGGTGCGCATGGGCAAGGCGGTCTGCCGGGAGCTGAAGCTGTACCTGCGGGGACAGGGCATCATCGCGGCGATTGTCGGCGCGCTGGCGGCGCTGGGGCTGTGGCTGGCCGGCGTGCGCTCGGCGCTGGTGCTGGGCATTGTGGTCGGCATATTGAACATGATTCCCTACTTCGGGCCCATTCTCGGCGGCATCCCCGCCGTGCTGATGGCGCTCAGCAGCGGCTTCCAAACGGCGATTGCGGCCGTCGCCGTGCTCTGGCTCGTCCAGCAGATCGACGGCGCGCTGATCTCGCCGCGCATCATGAGCGGCCTGACCGGTCTCTCACCGGCGTCGGTGCTGCTGGCGATCTTCGTCGGCTCCGGCGTGGGCGGCATTCTCGGAATGCTGCTGGCGCTGCCCGCGCTGATGGCCGTCCGAACCGTTTACCGCGTCTACGTCCAGCGAAACGAGCGGGATTGAGCGCCTGCGCATCGAATGGCACGCTCCTCACCCGCCTTCCGCGCGCAGGCGCATTTTTTTCAGAATCCGGCTCTCCAGCCGCGAAACCTGTACCTGCGAAATTCCCATGTCGCGCGCAATCTCGGTCTGCGTGTGCGATTTGAAATAGCGCCGGACGATCAGCGTGCGCTCGTCGTCCGGCAGGTCGCGCAGCAGCTTTGCCAGCGTAAGCCGCGAATCGATGTCGCGCATCGGCTCGGCGCCGAGCACGTCCATCAGCCTAAGATCCCCCTCCCCGCCGATCGGCTCGCTGAGCGACCGCACGCGGCTTCGCGCATTCAGCGCGAGCACGACGTCCTCGCGCGACAGCGCGAGCGCCTCGGCCACGCATCCGACGTCGGGCGTCTCGCCGTGCCCGGCGCGCCATTCATCGCAGAACCGCGCCACGCGGCGGGCGTTCTCGTGAATGGTGCGCGAGACGTGAATCGGCCCGTCGTCGCGAAGAAACCGCCGGATCTCGCCGAGGATGACCGGCACGGCATACGTCGAAAACCGCACGGAAAACGAAGGATCAAACCGGTCGATCGCCTTGATGAGCCCCATGCAGCCGTATTGAAACAGATCCTCCATGTCCGCGCCGCGCCCGGCAAAGCGCTTGACCAGAAAGCGCACCAGCGCGAGGTTCTCCGAAATGAGTTCCTCGCGCGCCTGCGCATCGCCCGCGTGCGCGCGCAGCAGCTTTTCGCGAAGGGCGTCGTCCGACCGCTCGCCGGAATCCGTCCTCTGCGCCTGCGCCCCGGATTCCAATGCCGCCGCGTGCGATCCGGCGGCTCCCTCTCCTGCAGACATTTCCAGACGCAGCCCGAGTTCGCCTTGACCAGCGCCAATGCCAGCTTGGACATTGGACGGCGCAAGCGATGTCCCAGCGCGCGCCGCATCCCGCCACGCGGCGTCCTCACGCCCGACAGACACATCCCGCCGCGCAGCGTCCACGCGCCCGGCGAACGCATCTCCGGAATCCGCAGATGCCTCCCCGGAATCCGCAATTGAACCGGGCTGCGCGCGATTTTCCGCGGTGTCCACGCTCCTCTCCTCAGCATGTGCTGCTTTCTGTCCGCCCTCTTCGCACGCGGACGGCAAATTCGCCCGGCCGCGCCGGCAGTTTCCTGCGTTTTCCCGCGCGCTTCCCTCCATGGGAGAGCCGTCGCGCCGGCTTTCGTTGCCTGCGCGCTTCACGCGCGGCGCGCGAGCGGCTCCGCCCGCGCGTCGATGTGCTTGACCAGCCGCACGGTGGTGCCCTGCCCGACTGCCGACTGTACGTCCACGGCATCCATGAAGCTCTCCATCACGGTAAAGCCCATGCCTGAGCGCTCCTCGCCCTCGGCGGTGGTGTAAAACGGCTGGCGCGCGTGCGCGACGTCGGCGATGCCGCGGCCGCGGTCGATGACGTCGATCGTCACGAGGCCGTCGTCGTCGTACTTCGCGTGCATCCGGACGGTGCCGCGGCCCGAGCCGTAGCCGTGGATGATCGCGTTGGTGACCGCCTCGGACACGGCGGTCTTGACGTCGGCCAGCTGCTCGAGCGTCGGGTTGAGCGGCAGCAGAAAGCCGCTGATGACCATGCGGGCAAAGGATTCGTTTTCGGCAAGCGCCGGGAAGTCCAGGCGCATTTCGTTGATAACGCTCATCGCTTCTCCTTTCCGAGGGCTATGCCAGCCGCTCGACGAGCTGATACAGCCCCGCCATTTCAAAGATCTGATCGACGCGCCGGCCCGGGCCGGACACCGCCACCGTGCCGCCCCGGCGCGCCATCAGCTTGTAGCGCCCGATGATCAGCCCGATGCCGGAGCTATCCATAAACTCAAGGCCGTCCAGATCGAACACCAGCCGCCGCACGCGCGGATCGAGAATCAGCTCGTCCAGCTCGGCGCGGATGCCCGCCGCGACGCTGTGGTCCAGCTCGCCCGTCAGATGGACCGTCAGCGTGTTCTTTTTCCTGACATAAGAAAGCATGGAATCATCCTCCTGTGGGGCGAATGATTCCATGCCCGCGCGGTCGAATCCTTCCGCGAAATCAGTCTGCTTTGGTCGAATCGGCGGTTTCGCTCGACAGCGCGCCGAGAATTTCCGCAACCTCGTCGCCCGCGAGCGCCTCGCGTTCGACCAGCGCGCCGGTCAGCCGGATGAGCGCGTCGGCGTTCTCGACGAGCACCCGCTGCGCGCGCGCATAGAGCCGCTGCAACACCTCGCGGCATCGGCCGGCCGAGTCGCCTGCCCCGCCGCAGCAGCGCTGAACGGCCTTGAGCGAGACCGCCGGCTCGCCGTCCATGCCCAGTTCGGTCACCATCGCGGCGACGATCTCCGCCGCGCGGTCCAAGTCGTTCGACGCTCCCGCCGTCAGCGCGTCGTCTCCTCCGGCCAGCAGTTCCGCCGCGCGCCCGGCCAGCAGCACGCAGACCTGATTTTCCAGATCGCGCTTGCCGACCATCACGCGCTCCTGCGGCACGGTCAGGTTGTAGCCCGCCGCCCCGCGCCCGGCCGGGAGGATGCTCACGCGCGTCAGGCGCGCAGACGGCATCAGCGCGCGCAGCGCCACGGCGTGGCCAGCCTCGTGCACGGCGATGATCCGCTTTTCCTCCGGCGTCGCGGCGCTCTCGCGATCGGCACCGACGGCGGTGCGCACCAGCGCCGCGCGAAGGTCGGCCATCGTGATCGCCTCGGCTTCGTGCTCCGCGGCCTGAATCGCCGCCTCGTTGAGCAGGTTTTCCAGCGACGCGCCGGAAAAATACGCCGTCTCCGCCGCGAGCCGGTCGAGGTCGACGTCCCCGCCGAGCGGCTTGTTCCGGCTGTGCAGTTCGAGGATGCTCCGCCGTTCGCGCCGCCCGGGCAGGCCCACCTCGATCTGCCGGTCGAACCGCCCGGGGCGCAGCAGCGCCGGATCGAGCATTTCAATCCGGTTCGTCGCCGCCAATACGACCACGCCGTCGCCGGTTCGGAAGCCGGACATCTCGCTCAGCAGCGCGTTGAGCGTCTGATCGCGCTCGTCGGACGATTGGTCGCTGCGGCGCTTGCCCATGGCGTCGATTTCGTCGATAAAGATCACGCACTTCCCCGCCTTGCGCGCGCGCTTGAACAGCTCCCGCACGCGCATCGCGCCGACGCCGACGTATTTTTCCACGAAATCCGAGCCGGACAGCGCGAAGAACGGCACGCCCGCCTCGCCGGCCAGCGCACGCGCGAGCAGCGTCTTGCCCGTGCCCGGCGGGCCGTAGAGCAGCACGCCGCGCGGCATTCTCGCGCCAAAGCGGCGGTATTTTTCCGGATCGGCGATGTAGTCGCGCAGCTGCTCGAGCGCGCGTCGCGCCGAGTCGTTGGCGGCGACGTCGGCAAAGGTGCAGCCCGCGGCCTCCTCGGCCGGAACCGCGCCCGCGCCGACCGTCTCCGCGCGCGCCGCCCGGGGGCGAACCAGCGCGCAGGCCACCATTCCCAGCACCGACGCGGCCAGCAGCCCGCGGGCCAGCCCCGTGCGCCACGCGGGGCTGAAGTGCGCCGACAGCGCAAGCGCGAGTCCCACCACGGCCATTGCGGCCACCAGCGCCGAAAGTGCGATGTACCAGCGTTTCAACGTCCATCCCTCCGTTTGATGAAACCGATGATTCCGACACATCTATTGTAACAAGCGCGCGTCCCAATGTCCACGAACAACTTCTGGCAGGCGGGTCGATATTTTCCGCATCGTTGGGGAACAATACCTCTGCAAACCGGCATCACCCTCGGAAGGCGGCGAGATGAATTGAAAAAGCGGATTCTATGGGGATTAGCGGCGGCCGCGGGCTTGCTGCTCATCGCACTCATCTGGATACTGGACATTCCTAACTGGCAGAAACTGGATCTGGACAAGATCTACGCCCAGCCGGCATCGTCGGTCGTCTACGACGCCTCGGGCGAGCCGGTCGGCGCGCTGTCCGGCACACAGGCGCGCGTCTGGACGCCGCTTTCCGAGATCCCCGAATCTGTGCGCAACGCCTTCCTCGCGGCGGAGGATCACCGCTTCTACGAGCACTGCGGCATCAGCGTGCGCCGCATTCTCGCGGCGGCGGTCGCCAACCTGCGCTCCGGCGGCTACGACCAGGGCGCGTCGACGATCACACAGCAGCTGATCAAGCTGACGCACCTGAGCGCGGAAAAGACGCTCTCGCGCAAGGCGCAGGAGGCGTTTCTGGCGCTCCAGCTGGAGCAGGTGCTGAGCAAGGATGAGATCCTCGAGTGCTACCTGAACACGATCTACTTTGGCTCCGGCGCCTACGGCATCGCCGCCGCGGCGCAGACGTTCTTTGACAAAGAGGTCTCCGAGCTGACGCTGGCGGAATCGGCGCTGCTGGCGGCGGTCATCAAGTCGCCGTCCGGCTATGCGCCCGACGTCCATCCCGACCGCGCGGTCGAGCGCCGCGACGGCATCCTGGACGACATGGCCGAATATGGATACATCACCCTTGCGCAGGCCGAAGCCGCGAAGGCGCAGCCGCTTGTGCTTCACATGGCGGAGACCGCGTCGGGCGGCAGCTACGGCTGGTTCCTCGATGCGGCGCTCGACGAGGCGGCGGAGCTGCTGAACTTGGGCGTGGACGACGTCTTCACCTCCGGCTTGCGCATCTACACGGCGTTCGACCCGGCGATTCAGGACGCGGCGGACGCGCTGTTCGCCGACGATGCCAACTTCCCCGCCGACGCCTCCGACGGCACGCCGGTACAGGCGGCCTTTGTCGCCATCCGCCCGGACACGGGCGAAATCTGCGCGCTGGTCGGCGGCCGGGAGTACGAGGTGCGGCGCGGCCTGAACCGCGCCACGCAGATCCAGCGCTCGCCCGGATCGGCCATCAAGCCGGTTTCGGCCTACGCAGCCGCGATCGACGCCTACGGCTTTTCGCCCACGTCGTTCGTCGAGGACACGCCGCGCACGTTCGACGGTGGATACGAGCCGGGCAACGCCGGCGGCGCGAGCTACGGCACGGTGACGCTGCGCGAGGCGCTTTCGCGCTCCCTCAACATCGCGACGGTGGATCTGGCGGATCTGATCGGCATCGACGCCGTGCGCGCCTACGCGCTGAAGTTCGGCCTCCCGCTCGACGCGCAGGACGACAATCTCGCGCTCTCGCTCGGCTCAATGACGTATGGCGTCTCGCCGGCGCAGCTCTGCGCGGCCTACGCTGCGCTGGCCAACGGGGGCACGCGCGTCGAGCCGCACCTGATCGCGCGCATTGAGGACGCCGAGGGCAACGCGCTTTACGAGGCCGAAACGCCGTCCGAGCGCGCCGTGCAGGAATCCACGGCCGCCATGCTCACCGACATGCTCGCCACCGCCGCGACCAGCGGCAGCGCCCACGCGCTGTCTGCAGCCGGCGTCCCCGTGGCCGGCAAGACCGGCACGGTCTCCGATGCCGATGGCAGCACGCGCGACATCTGGACGGCCGCCTACACGCCCGATCTGGCGCTGACGGTCTGGATGGGATTTGACAATCCGGACGAATCCCACCGCCTCTCCGCCTCCGAGGGCGGCAGCGGTGCGCCGGCGCGGCTGTGCGCGGCGCTCCTCGAATCGGTTTCGGATGCGCTTTCGGGCGCGGACTTCACCCAGCCCGCCACCGTCCGCACGGCGCTGATCGACACCGTCGCGCTGGAAAACGACGAAGTCCGGCTGGCCACCGAATGGACGCCTGCCGACTGCACAGCCGCCGAGCTGTTTCATGCCGACGCGATGCCCACCGAATTCTCCGAGGAGTGGGATGCGCCCGAGGCCGTTGGCGACCTCGAGCTCGTCTCCGGAAGCGGCGAAACGCCCATCTTGCAGTTCACCGCGCTCGACGAAAACGCCGAATACCTGCTCCTGCGCTCGAGCGGCGGCGCGACCGAGACGGTCGCCGTGCTGACCGGTCTGCCGGGCGAAGTGATCCGCTACGCGGACGAATCGCACGACCTGACCCAGCGCGCGCGCTACACGGTTCTGCCGTGCCACCGGCTGCTCTACGAGCGCGGCACGCTGCTCACAGGCGACGAAAGCGCCGCCGTGGAATACTCCCCCGGCGGCGTGCTGGACTGGCTGTTCGGTTCCGACGCGGCGCAGGCCACGCCGGAACCGGCGGAAATTGAAGTGAATGAGGTTCAGTCGATGTTCGGCTGACCGGCGGGCATCAGCTCCTCCGCGCCGCCGGCGGGAATCGTTCCGATGGTCTCGAACGCGATCTCGCCGTCGCGGTCGGTGGCGTGGACGCGGTCGCCCAGCCGGACGTTGCCCATGAGGATCTCCTCGCTCAGCGCATCCTCGATCATGCGCTGGATCGCGCGGCGCAGCGGGCGCGCGCCATACTGCAGGTCGGTGCCCTCGGCGCTGATGCGCTTGAGCGCGCTGTCGTCGACCGTCAGCTCGATGCCGCGCTCGGCCAGCCGCGCGCAGACCTGATCCACCAGCAATCGGGCGATGCGGTCGATTTCTTCCTCGGTCAGCGCATGGAACACGATGATCTCGTCCACGCGGTTTAAGAATTCGGGGCGGAAGATCTGCTTGACCTCGCCCATGATGTTGTCCTTCATGTCCTGATAGGACTTCTCCTCGTTCGCCGCGCCGCCGAAGCCGAGCGTCCGCTGCCTGCGGATGGTGTGCGCGCCGGCGTTGCTGGTCATGACGATGACGGTGTTCTTGAAGTCGACCACGCGGCCCTGGCCGTCGGTCAGGCGCCCGTCCTCAAGGATCTGCAAAAGCACGTTGAACACGTCCGGATGCGCCTTTTCGACCTCGTCGAACAGCAGCACCGAGTAGGGCTTGCGGCGCACGCGCTCGGTCAACTGGCCGCCCTCGTCGTGGCCGACGTAGCCCGGCGGTGAGCCGATCATGCGCGAGACGGAGTGCTTCTCCATGTACTCGGACATGTCGATGCGGATCAGGCTGTCGTTGTCGCCGAACAGTGCTTCGCCCAGCGCCTTGCACAGCTCCGTCTTGCCGACGCCGGTCGGACCCAGGAAGATGAACGAGCCGATCGGGCGGTTCGGATCCTTCAGCCCCGCGCGGGCGCGGCGGACGGCGCGGGCAACGGCCTTGACGGCCTCGTCCTGCCCGATGACGCGCTTGTGCAGGATCTCCTCCAGATGGATCAGCCGCTGGGCCTCACCCTCGGTCATCTTGGCGACCGGGATGCCCGTCCACATCGACACGATCGTGGCGACTTCCTCCTCGCCGACGGTCTCGCGATGGCTGTTCATCTGCTCCTCCCACTCGCGGCGGCAGGCTTCCATCTCGCTTTGCAGCTGCTTCTTCCGGTCGCGCAGGTTGGCGGCCAGCTCGAAGTCCTCGTGATCCACGGCCTCCTGCGTCTCCTTGCTGAGCGCTTCCAGCCGCTGGCGCTGATCCTTCATGTCCGGCGGGGCGGTAAACGCCTTAATCCGCACGCGCGAGGCGGCCTCGTCGATCAGGTCAATCGCCTTGT
>MHCFC02800__coassemble_877_pt1 | contig 12833 bp, 13 predicted proteins | sample MHCFC02800__metabat2_low_PE_014 | metagenome-assembled genome bin MHCFC02800 | reverse complement strand
CGATTATAATATTAAAATAAAATAAATTAACGGGCTTTCACCGCGCTGGAAAAGCATGGCGTTTTCTGCGCTGTGCCGGGGTGCGGAAAGAGAAAATCCGCTTCGCTGCATAAGGATTTGCGACGAAGCGGATTTGAGTATGTGGTCGATTCCTTCGGGCAGAGCGGTTCCAGAGAGCGTTTGAAAATTCCCAAATGTGATGGTTCGGCGTATTGAGGCTGAACGCGTCAGGCATCGGACTGCGGCCCAATCCCGCTGATGGCGTTTGAGCAAAACGGGCGCGCATGCAGGACGGCCTCGCGGGAGCACTTACAAAAGCGCCGCCTCCGGGCGAGATCATTTAGGCGCGCATTTTGGCAGACGAATCTGCGCGGTGCGCTCAAAGACCTGCTCCATTTCAGGCGCTCCTTCTGGCAAGAGGGCGATTCACTCGCCGTGCGCGCTTCTGCCCAGCTCAAATGCGCGGAGGTTGACCTCGAGGAACTTTTTCGGCACGGTTTCGGCGATGGCCTCGCGCCAGACGGATTCATCGAACGGCATCAGCCTAGACAGCACGCCGATCAGCACCACGTTAACCGCGCGGGCGCTTCCGGCCTGTTCCGCCAGCGGCAGCGCGTCCAGCGCGATGACGTTCGCGCGCGCGCGGAGCTTTTCAACGATGTCCCGCGGATATTCCGCCGCGCCGGTGATGACGGGCATCGGCGGCGTCTGGTGCGTGTTGGTGACCAGCTGTCCGTCCTTTTTGAGATGCGAAATCCAGCGCGCAGATTCGAGCAGCTCGAACGAGAGGATGTAGTCCGCCTCGCCCAGATCGACCAGAGGAGAGTAGACCTTTTCGCCAAAGCGAACGTAGGTGACGACCGAACCGCCGCGCTGCGACATGCCGTGCACCTCGCTGAGTTTGACATCAAATCCCTGCCGGAGCAGCACGTTGCCCAGCAGCTTTGACGCCAGCAGCGTGCCCTGTCCGCCGACGCCGACGATCATGATGGAAGTGGTTTTCATCGCTCACGCCTCCTTCTTCTGAAACGCGCCCACGCGGCACATCTGCTCGCACAGCCCGCAGCCGACGCACATGGTCTCGTCGATGCCGGCCTTGCCGTTGCGGAAGCTGATGGCGGGACAGCCGATGCGCATGCACGCCTTGCAGCCGACGCACTTTGCCGGGTCGACGGCGAGCGGCGGGTTCGGCTTGACGTACTTGAGCAGCATGCAGGGGCGGCGCGCGATGATGACCGACGGCTCGTCCACGGCCAGCTCCTCCTTGAGCGCGGCCTCGACGGCGCGCATGTCCTGCGGATCGACCACGCGCACGCGCTGGATGCCCGCCGCGCGGCAGACGTCCTCGATGCGGATGGCGACGGTCGGCTCCTGCTGGAGGGTCAGCCCGGTGGTCGGGTTCTGCTGGTGGCCGGTCATGCCGGTGATGGCGTTGTCGAGCACGATCACGGTGGAGACGCCCTTGTTGTAGGCGACGTTGACCACGCCGGTCATGCCGGAGTGCATGAACGTGCTGTCGCCGATGATGGCGACGGCGCGCCTGGCCGCGTCGGGGCGGACTTTCGTAAATCCGTGCGCCATGCCGATCGACGCGCCCATGCAGACGACCGCGTCAATGGCCGCCAGCGGCGCGGACGAGCCGAGCGTGTAGCAGCCGATGTCGCCCAGCACGGTCAGCTTCATCTTGGAAAGCACGGTAAACAGGCCGCGGTGCGGGCAGCCGGGACACATCACCGGCGGGCGCGCCGGCACTGGCTCGTCGAATGTGGCGGATTCGGGCTGTTCGACGCCCATCGCCTCGCGCAGCCGGCTCTGCGAGAGTTCGCCCAGCAGGCCGAACCGGTCCTTGCCGCCGTCCACGCGGATGCCGTTCGCGCGCAGATGCGCCTCGATGACGCCGTCCAGTTCCTCGACGACGATCAGTTTTTTGACCTTCTCGGAAAACGCGCGCAGCGATTCGACCGGCAGCGGGTTGACCAGCCCGAGCTTGAACACGCTGGCGTTCGGGAACACCTCGCGGACGTAGAGGTAGCTCGTGCCGGAGGTGACGAAGCCGATCTCCGGATCGCCCATCTCCTCGCGGTTCAGGCCGGTCGTCTCGGCGAACTCCGCCAGCGCACGCATGCGCGCCTCGACCGCGACGTGCCGCTTGACGGCGTTGGCCGGAGCGGCGACGTATTTTTGCGCGTCCTTGACATAGTCCCTGAGGGGGATGTCCGCGCGGGGGCTCAGCTCCACGGCGCTCTGCGAATGCGCCACGCGCGTGCAGGTGCGCAGCACGGCGGGGACGTCGAACTTCTCGGAGATCTCATAGGCCGCCTTGACGAAGGCCAGGCACTCCGCCGAATCGGACGGTTCGAGCATCGGCAGCTTGGCGGCGATCGCATAGTGGCGCGAATCCTGCTCGTTTTGCGAGGAGTGCATTCCGGGGTCGTCCGCCACGGCGATCAGCAGGCCGGCGTTGACGCCGGTGTAGGAGGCGGTGAACATCGGGTCGGCGGCGACGTTCATGCCGACGTGCTTCATCGCGCAGAAGCTGCGCGCGCCGGCGAGGCTCGCCCCGATCGCCGCTTCCATGGCGACCTTTTCGTTCGGCGCCCATTCGGCGTAGATCTCGCCGTACTGGGTGACCTCCTCGGTGATCTCTGTCGAAGGCGTTCCCGGATAGGACGAAACGAAGCGGCAGCCGGCCTCGTACAGCCCGCGCGCTACCGCCGCGTTTCCAAGCATCAGTTTTTTCATCGGGTCATGCTTCCTTTCGAGTGACAATGTGCGTCATCCATTGATACTATAATAACACATCTGCGCACATTCGCGCAAGTGGAAAAACCGGCGTGCAGGCTGAAGCGGCAAACGTCACAAAGTTCTTGCGCGATGGTGCACCGATGTGCTATACTTTTGGAAAGGAGGAGAATCCCATGCAGTATAAATGCAGGATTACCGTGTTGAGGAAGGAATGCTACGAAGACCTTCAGGCCGAATACCTCGCCGATCCGAAGTCCGGGCCGTGCCCAATGTTCGAGGTCGGGCAGGAATTTATCCTCGAGCGCAACGCCGATCGCGACGATTTCTGGCACATGCTCGATGGAAAGTTCTGCTCCGAGGCGTGGGACGCCATCAGCCGCTACGTCTATGCGGCGCTTCAGGGCGGTTCGATCATGCGCGGCTGGACGAACGACGAGAAGATGATGATCGCCTGCTGCAACGACGGCACGCGCCCCGTGATCTTCAAGATCGAGCGCATCGACGTGGAGGACTGACGGACAAAAACCCATCCCGATTGCGGATGGGTTTTTGAGTGAGGAGCGGCCACCCGCGCCATGCGTTTGGAAGCGCGGGATGAAGCCTCCAGCCCGCCGGCGGAGAATGGCGCTATCGGATGCGCAGCTTTTCGAGCCACTCCAGAAACCGCGGTTCGGGCGGCGCGGTGAAGCGCATTTCCTCGCCGGTCACCGGGTGGACAAAGCCGATCTGGAACGCGTGCAGGAGCTGCCCGCCGGCGACGGGGTAGGGGGACTTCTTCGGGCCGTAGACCGGATCGCCCAGCACGGGATGGCCGATGGACGCCATGTGCACGCGGATCTGGTGCGTGCGGCCGGTGGTCAGCCGCGCCTCGATCAGCGTCGCGCCGCGAAGGCGCTCGAGCACGCGCCAGTTCGTGCGCGCCTCGCGTCCGCCGGGCACGACCGCCATGCGCTTTCGGTCGGTCGGATGCCGGCCGATCGGCGCGTCCACAAAGCCCTCGTCGTCGCGCAGGTTTCCGATGACGATCGCCTGATAGGCGCGGTGGACGCTGTGGGCGCGGATCTGGCCGCTCAGCGAGACGTGCGCGCGGTCGTTCTTGGCCACGAGCAGCAGCCCCGAGGTATCCTTGTCGATGCGGTGGACGATGCCCGGCCGGATCTCCCCGCCGATGCCGGAGAGATTGTCAAGATGCTTCAGCAGCGCGTTGACCAGCGTGCCGCGCTCGTTGCCGGCCGCGGGATGAACCACCATGCCCGACGGCTTGAATACCACCGCCACGTCCGCGTCCTGATACAGGATGTCCAGATCGATGTCCTCGGCTTCGACCGATGCGGGTTCGGCCTCCGGGATGCGGACGGTCACGCGGTCGCCGGCGCGCAGTTTGCAGCCGGCCTTCGCCTGTCGCGAGCCGTTGACAAGTACGCATCCCTCGCGGATCAGCGCCCCAGCGCGCGACCGCGTGATATCCGCAGCTTCGGCGGCGAACACGTCCAGCCGGGCGTCGGACTCACAGATGCGCTCGATCGTCCGTTCGTTCATCGATTTGCCTCCTCGTGTGAAAAGAAAAAGCGCGCGAAACTGCGCGCAGATCAGGTTTTGGTTCGGCTGGCAGCGTTTTTCCGCTCGGCGAGAATGTAAGAAACCGCCGCGATGACCGCGCCCAGGCAGATGGCGACGTCGGCCAAGTTGAATACGGCGAAGCGAACGAACTGCAGATCGATGAAGTCGATCACATAGCCGTAGGCAATCCGGTCGTACAGATTGCCCAGACCGCCGCCGACGATCATCCACAGGCCGGCGCGCATTCCCTTGCTGCATGCGTCCGGGCGCAACAGCAGCCACGCCGCCAGCCCCGCGACGATCAGCGCTGTCGCGATGGCCGTCCACATGCCGCCGCTGCTGAACATGCTGAATGCCATGCCGTAGTTGTGCGTCCGGCGAATTGCGACCACGCCGGGGATCTGGAAGATCAGCCCGCCGGAGAGCTGCGGATCCGCCTGCGCCATGACGGCTGCCTTGCTGATCCGATCCAGCGCCGCCGCCAGCACGGCAATCCAGATTCCGCTACATCCGCGCCTCAATCGCATGAATGACCTCCGCAAGAAAATCACCGATTCCCGGGATATTGATGACCAACAGATGGCGCAGCAGCACGACGACCAGCGCGCCGAGTACGGTAAAACCCAAAGTAAAACCCAGCCCCCGCAGGACGCCATAGAGCAGGTTGTTCCAGATCATCCGGCGGCGGTTGCTGACATATTCGAGATAATCGTCCAGGTGCATTCGCTCGAGCGTATCCGTCAGCTTTGAAATCAGATCGGATTCCCGTTCGGTCACAAAATCACCTCCCCGCGGGCAGGATTCCCGGCGGGGCGGCGTTTTATGCAAATGCTCGATTTATTTGAACAGGATGTCGTTCGCCTTGAGCACCTCGAGCTGATCCTCGACGAGCTTGCGGAACGTCGCGCGATAGTTTTCCGCCGCGGCCTTCAGTGTCTCGTACTCCGCACGCGCGGCGTCGGCCGAGCTCTGCGCGCTCTCGGTCAGCTGTGAAGCCTCGGCCTTTGCGTCCGCGAGGGTCTGCTCCGCCTCGGCCTTTGCGTCCGCAACGGCCTTTTCCGCCTCCGCCTTCGCGGCCGCGGTGGCCTCGTCGGCGACGCGCTGGGCGCTGATGAGCGAATCGCGCATGGCGCTCTGCAGGTTCTTGAAATAGCCTTCCTCGTTGTAATCGGGCGTCTTGGCGATCGCCTCGTCGAGCGCCTTCTGCTTGGAGGCGAGCTCGTCCTCCAGCTTGCCGACCTGTCCCTTCAGGACGAGGTTTTCGCGAATCAGCGTGCCGAGCTGATCTGCGATCTCATCGAGGAAATCATCTACCTGCTCGACGTCGTAGCCGCCGTTGGCCTGCGTGGGGAAGATCTTTTCCTGAATATCTTTGACGCTGATTGCCATGATTGAATCATCCTTTCGCGTGTAAATTCGTCGATGACGTGCATATCATTCGCCGTCCATGGCGCGAAATCCTGCCGCGTCACGGAAAATTCGGCTTTTCTTCACTTTCCAAATCGAAACAGGACGACGCCCGTCCGGCCCTTCCGCGTCTCGCCCTGCACTTCATCCACGCGCAGCCTGCCGAAGCCGCGCGCGGACAGGAGGCTGCCCTCGCCGACATGGGCGTCGGTTCGCAGTTCCTGCGCGTGATCGAGCTTGACGGATCCCGCGCGAATCAACCGCTGTGCTTCCGCGCGCGAGAGCCGGAAACCGGCCGCGAGCACGGCGTCCAGCCGAAGCGCGGAGACCGTCGCGCGAAATCGCGTTCCCTCTGGCGGGGCGATGCGCACTTCGTCTGCCGGCCCGACAGTCAGCGGCGTCCGACCCGCGGATTCAAACGAGGCGCAGATGTAGCCGGCGACGTCGCTTAAGCAGAACAGATACGCCGTGCCGGCCTCGGCGCCCATGCAGATGTCGCCCATTGCGTCCCGCTCGAGGCCGAGCGCCATGGCGGCGCCGAGCAGGTCGCGGTGGCCGGGTGTGGAGAAGCGCGCGTTCCAGCAAAGCGCGAGCGCTTCCACGGGCCACGCTTCCGGCGGATCCTCCGAATAAAACGCACAGACGCGGCGCTCCGCGTCCGCATGCCCGCCGAAGAACGCGATTTCCACCCCCGCATCCCGTGCGGCAGCTGTCGCGTCCCGTTCGGCGGCGGGTTCGAGGAAGCGCGTGAACTGCGCCTGTCCCGTGCGCGCGGCGCGGCGCGCAAGGTCGTCCAATCGCCTGCGGTCGTCCATGGTCAGAACAGCCGCGCGAAGAACAGGAAGACGTAGGGGAGGAAGGAATCGACGATGCCGATGGCGATGAGCGCAAAGAAGCACGTCAAGTCAAACGGCGATCCCCAGCGCATGCAGATATAGCGCCCCAGCCGCCTAAACGGCGCGATGAAGGGGTTGATGAACCGCTCCAGCCAGTAGCGGGCGGCGCTTCTGGGCGCGACCCACGTCAGTATGCAGTAGATGATGATTGCGGCGTTGACGATCCAGAGAAAGTAGTGCGCCGCAGTGTACAGCGTATAGAGCATGGAGGCCTCCGTGTCAGAATTCGTTGTCGACGTCGTAGGCGAGCGAGACGTCCACGTTTCTCGGCGCGAGCAGATAGGTGCGGTCGGACGCCTGATAGATCGTGGCGCTCAGCGCGAACACCGCGCCCGAGAGCGTATCGATGATGCGCTGTCGGAGGTCTGGATCGTTGGTCTCGATCGTCATGACGATCGTATTGCCCTTCACCAGCGACGTGATGACCGGGTTTGCGTCGCGCAGGCTTTTGAGCGAAAACATCATCGTCCGCTGGCTGACGCCGCGCATGGGGCGGGCGACCGGCTCCGGCGCATTGACCGGTTCCGGGCGTTCGATCCGCGGCGCGTCGTCCTCCTCGAATCGTGAGCGGGGACGGGAGGCGGCACGGGAGGAATACTCATAGGAATAATCGCTCGAGCGCGCGCTCCTGCGGCTTGCGCGGGGTTCGTCGTCCGCGCCATAGGTGCGCGAAGTGTAATTGCTGCGGCCGCCCTGCGCCGGAAGGCTCTTGCGGGCGGCGGTATCGCGGCGCCCCGATGCAGAGGTGCGCTGGCGCGGCGGGACATAGGTCGATGGACGGCCATAGCTGCTGGAATCGTATTCCTCAGAATAGGCTTCGCGCGGCGCGGCGTCATCGACGAGGCCGATAAAATTGAGAAATCTGTTGAGGCCACCGGACTGTTTGCGCGCCATGGCTGTCAACCTCCCTGAATTTCAGTCTTGGACGGACGCTCGCCGAACAGAGCGCGCCCGAGTCGCACCATCGTCGCGCCCTCTTCTGCGGCGACGATGCAATCGCCCGACATGCCCATCGAGAGGACACGCATGGGGGCGTTGGGAAGATCTTCGTCCCGGAGGCGCTCGAACCACCCGCGCATCCGGCGGAACAGCGGCCGGACTTCCTCCGGATCGTCCACAAAGGGCATGACGGCCATCAGGCCGTCGATGCGGATGCCGGGCAGCGCCGCAGCGCGGCGCACAAATGCCGGCAGTTCGTCCTCGTCGACGCCGCCCTTCTGCGGTTCGCGTCCGATGTTGACCTCGATTAGCGCCGGAAGCACGATGCCGGCGGCTGTGGCACGGCGCGACATCTCCGCCGCAAGCTCGTCGCGGTCGAGCGACTGAACCATGGCGACGCGCCCGACGATCTGCCGGACCTTGTTGGTCTGAAGCCGGCCGATCAGGTGCACATGCGCGGCGGGGTCGAGGCGATCTGCCTTGGAGAGGTATTCCTGCACGCGGTTTTCGCCGAGCGTCGTCAGCCCCGCCGCGACCGCGCGGTTGATCGTATCGACGTCCACCGTCTTGGTCACGGCGCAGATCTCCGCGCCGCCCCAGCGCGCCGAAGCGTTTCCGATTCGCTCGCGCCACAGGGCAATGTTTTCTTCAAGCGTCGTATTTCTCATTTTCAAACTGCCTTCCTATTTCACCAATACCGTCTGACCCGTCTGCAGCGCACCCTCGACGAGCGGCTGGATGAGCGAATAGTCGCCCTCGGTGCTGAGCACCTCGACGGGGACGAACGTACCGCCGGGGACGTCGTTGAGCCAGACGCCGAGCTGGCCGTCCTGATTGTACAGCGCGCGTGTGTTGACCGCCAGACTCGAGAGCGAAATGCTCAGCGTTGCGCGGCCCGTGCGCTGGTAGATCATCGGCCCGATGGGCTGGTTGATTTCAAAGATGGCCAATACCGTCCCGCTGGACTTCTGGACGTTGGTGACCGTCGCGCTGTATTCCAGATCCGCAAAGCCCTCAAACTGCAGATAGTAGTTCTGGCCGACGACGGGAATCCAGTCGTCCGCGCTCGAGACGAGCGCCACATACCACGTATCCTGATTGACGATCCGATAGATGCCCGTGCTGCGCGTGTCCGCGGTCGTGGCGAGGTCGCTTCCGGCGAGGACGGCGCGGATGTCCGCCGGCGTGAGCGAATCGAGCGAAGCGGCGGTCAGGTCGTTTTCATAGCCGTCGATGTAGAACGAGAGCACGCCGTCGCGATCCGCCGTCGAATCCACGCGCCAGGATTGAATGCTGTTGAGCTGCGTGTTCTCCTGATCGTAGAGCTGCGTCAGCCGCGTGTCGTCGCGCTTGTTCTGGCGCATGTAGTCCTGCCGGTTGACCATCGCGGTCTCCAGCTGCTCGATGACGGTCTGAAGGTTGCCGCGCGTCTGCTGGGTGACGAGGTTGCGGAAATCGTCGGCACAGATGTCGACGACTGCGTCGAGCCGGTCGAGGTCGCTGTCGACGATTGTGCCGAGCAGCGTCTTGTGGTAGGCCTGTATGTTCTGCCGGATCTCCTCCAGCCGGGTGAGCAGGCTCTCGGTATAGCCGGTGGTGAAGAGGCTCGCGATGGTGTCGCCCTGCGAAACCTCGGTATTTTCCCGTGCGATGTATTCCACCCGGACAGTGGAATCCGACGTCGTGACCGATTCGTCGCGGATGATGACGCAGTCCATGCTCTGGGTGATCGAGGAATTGACGTCGATGATGCTCTCCACGCCGCTGCTTGCGGTCAGGAGCGGGCGCGCCAGCAGAAAGGCCGCGACGAGCAAGATCGCGATGAACACGAAAAATCTGGGTTTTACCCGCCTCTTGCGCATAGTCCTCGCTCCGAACGTAGAAGATTTCGCATGAACACACGGCGCCTGCCGCGAAAAACAGGCGCAAATAACCATGCTAGTCTATATTATAACCTTGAAACGCGAATGATGCAACCGCATGGGCTTGACAATTCTGTGCGCATTCCGATTTCCCTGTTAATTCTTTGGGGAATTTCCGAACGATTAAACGGCAACCGCGGCCTTCGCCAGAGCGGAAGGCCGCGGTGAGGATGTCAAACTGGCGTCAGAACGGCTGGGCGAGGAAGGCGCGCAGCTCGTAGGGCGCAAAGGTCGCCTCCACGGCGCCGTCGCACGTCCTTTCGCCGAGCGGTTGACCGAGCAGATTGGCCTCGGCGAAGCGCCAGCCCTCGCGCGAGATGCGCGCGGGGTTCGGCTGAGCGCTCAGATTTTGGACGCAGAGCAGCCAGCCGCCCTCCGCAGGGCGGAGCTGGGCGACGCGCAGCCCGGCGCTCATCGCGAAGGGGCTTTCGACTTTGCCTAGGCCGTCCGGGTTTTCCGCAAGCGAAGCCGCGCGCGCGTAAATCGCGTCCGCCTCACCCGGAGAAGTGGAGAATACGTCGAATTCAAAGGCCATGTCGCCCTCGATCCATTGCGGAAAGTTGGTGCCCCACATGTTGTTGAACAGGCAGAAGCGCAGCTCGGGCGCATGTTCTTCGTACTCCCTGCGGTAAGCGTAGACGCCGTTTTCGCCGATGCTGACCAGCGGGCAGTCGTGGCTGACGACGGCGACGGCCGCCGCTTCGGTTTCGGCCGCGATGAAGTGCTCCAGCGCATAGAACGCATGGTTGGCTCCCGGCGCGATGTCCTCGCGGGGATCGAGCACGTTTCCCGGCTTGTTGACGAGGTAGCGCCGCACGGGCGGCAGGGGCATGCACAGCCCCGCGCTCTCGACATAGGGCGTCGCGCGCTTGCCGCGAAGCTCGACCCGCACGCGCACTGGTGCGTCGCCTTCGGGAAGGGTGACATAGATCGAGATTTCGGCGGCGTCGCCGAATCGGTCGCCCTCGCCGGCCGCGTAGTCCAGTTTCAGCGTCCGGCCGCTGAGCAGGCAAGCGCGAAACGCGGGCGTTCGCACGGCATGCGCGCACTCGGGATAGTCGATCCGGCCGTTGTCTTCCACGCCCCACGCCGGGAAGCGGCGCGCATAGGCGCGCAGGTATTCGGTCAGGTCGTCCGCGCCATAGCGGTCGTACCGGTAGGAGAACACGCCGGTTCCGTCGCGCTCGACGAGCAGCGGGCAGCCGCGGGCGACGTCATAGAGGCCGTGGATGACGCCCGTGTCGGCCGAGAAATCCAGCCGGTAGCGGCCTGCGGCGAGCGTCTGTTCACCGTGCAGCGCCGTTCCTCCGTGGAAGGCGAACGCGCGCGGCGGCTCCAGCCCAAGCGCCTGCTCTGCCTGCGCACAGGCGTCCGCCGCGGCCTCTGCGCGAGCCGTTTGCTCGCGCCAGGATTCTTCCATGCGGGCGCAGCGCGGGGAAGTGCGGCGGTATTCGTCGAACGCCTCATAGTCGGGAATCGCGCCGAGCCACGTCTTGACGTCCAGTCCCCATGTGTGCTCCGCAAACAGCGCGACGTTGTCCCACGCGGTGGCGAGCGCCTGTTCGATGGAGGCGTCTGCCGGCCCGTTCGCGCGCGCACATTCGATGCGGCTGAGCCGGCCGCGCAGCCTGCGGATGAGCGCGCTCTCGCGCGGATAGCTGGCGACGCCGTGGATCCACGTGTCGGCCAGATCCCACCGGACGACCGGCAGGGCGGACAGATCCTCGTTCGACAGCGCGTCGAACACGTCGTCGAGCGTGCCGCAGGCGATCTCCGCGCCGGGGTAGCGCCTGAGCAGCCGTTCGCGCTCGGCTTCGACGATCTCCGCCGTCTGCGGGCCGGAGTTGTCCTGCGTGTTCATCAGCGCCACCCACGTCGAGAACGGCCAATCGTCCGGCGCGTACAGCGGCGTGCCATAGCCGCTGTTGTACATCGTCAGCACGCGCTTGCCCGACGGCGCTTCCCACCAGAAGATCTGCGGCACCTCGGGCGGCTTGGCGAATTCGTTGCAGCCCAAATGCAAAAAGCGGATGCCGGCGCTCGCGAGGAGTTCGGGCAGAAAGCGGCCGTGGCCCGGGACGTCCGTCATCTTGGCCGCCCGCCGCGGCGGGCAGCCGTAATGCCGGCTCAGATCCGCGGCGTAGCGGAGTCCCCAGACCGCATCGCCGACGCCGGCGAAATCGTAGTGCGACGTGTAGGGAAGCGCGTGCCAGACGACCTGCTTTCGCGCAATCAGGCCGTCGAGCGCTTCGGCGCGCGCGCCTTCCACGCGATCGCGCACCTGTTCGAGCGGCCATGCCGGCATCGTCCAGACGTAGGCCAGCTCGCCCATGTCGCGCGTCGCCTGGCAGGTTTCGACCACGCGGTCCAGCATTTCGCCGGCGTAGTCCTCGAGGATCTCGCGCGAGAGCTTCGTGAAGCCGATGTCAAAGTGCGTTTTGAATATCAGGATTACCTTTTTGATCTGCATATCAGACCTCCGTGGCGAAATAAATGGGATTGGAGACCATCACGCGCATGGACGGCAGTCCCCTTGCAATCGTGCGGAAGACCTCGTAGCGGATGAATTTTGCCTCAGGGTCCCGCATGCGCAGCGTCATTTCACAGCCGCCGGGCGGGCAGACGCGGGATTCCTCGCCGCGGTCGGTGATCGCGACGATGCGGTCGCCGCCGCGCAGGCGCGTAAAATGGGCCACGGCCTCACTGCCGTGCGGCGCAACATCGCCGAGCATGGCCTCGCCGGCGCGCGCGTCAATGTCGGGCATGTCCGGCGACATCTTGACATAGCCGTGCCCCGCGCGCAGCGCGCCGAACAGGTCGTCCGAACTGCGAGACATGGCGTAGAGGCAGGTGCAGGGCACGCCGGGCAGCCGCATCGGCTCCGGGCGGTGGAAATCGCTGCCGCCGGTGATCGGGATTCTGCGCCCCGCGCAGAGCTGCGAATGCCACCATTCGAGGCACGCCGTGTTTTCATTTTCATACATCAGCGGGCCGTTCCAGATTTCGACGGCGTCGTAGGGCGCGAGGTCGAAGCCCCATTTCCAGCCGCACTCCGGATGGCAGAACGGGTGGTTGACGACGATCATCGCACCGGCCTGCCGCGCTTCCTCGATCTGCGCGCGCGCCTGCTCGGGCGTGTTGACGCAGAACGGGCTGCGATAGGGGCGGCGGACGCCCAGAAAGCCGGCGTGCCCGTTGTAATGCGTCCATTCTGCGCCGGGCAGCACGGTCATGTCGGCGGGCACGGGCAGGTGGTCGTTGCCGGAGTAGTTGTTGTGGTCGGTGATGATGGCGAAGTCCAGCCGCTGCTTTCGGCACAGATCGACCAGCTCCGGAATTGAAAGCGTGCCGTCGGAGCCGGTGG
>MHCFC02800__coassemble_858_pt1 | contig 13116 bp, 11 predicted proteins | sample MHCFC02800__metabat2_low_PE_014 | metagenome-assembled genome bin MHCFC02800 | reverse complement strand
TCCGCCCGCCCAATGCGCGCGTGGTTCGGCCGCACGGTGATCTCGCGCGTCTCCGGCGAATGGGCGAGCAGCGCCTCTGTGCGCTCGACGCCATAGGCCGCCACGAGCCGCCTGACCGCCGGCAATGCCAGCGAATAGCGCACCGACAGGAACTCCTCCGCGCTCTCCGCCCGGTCGGGGAGGGCCAGCTCGCCGGCGTCGCGCGCGCGGATCAGGCTGCGCAGCACGCCGTTGACCAGCTTGTCCAGCCCGCCGCGCCCCGCCGCGCGCACCTGCTTGACCGCCTCGTCGACCGCCGCATGGTCGGGAATCCGGTCCATGAACAGCAGCTGCGCCGCCGCGATGTGCAGCACGTCGGACACCACCGGCTCCGGCCGCGTCTCCATCAGCTTGCCCAGCGTCCATTCGATGCGCAGCCGGTTTTCCACGGCGAAGTAAAAGATGCTCGCCGCCAGCCGCCGGTCCTCCGGCGACAGCCGCACGGCCGACAGCGCGCGGTCGAGCGCTTGCGAGGCATAGGCGTCGTGCCGGATCACGTCGTCGAGCGCCAGCAGCGCTGCATCGCGCGCCGTTTCAGGATGCGGAAGCGGACTGCGCCCGCCGCCGCGCACAGGGGCTGCGAACGGACGGAAGCGCCCGCCCTCCGGACGGCCGTCAAACCTTCGGTCGCCACGCGGACGGTCGTCGAATTTTCGATTGTCATCGTGCAGACGGTCATCATACTTCCGCTCGCTGTCATGTGGACGATTGTCGAATTTCCGTTCGCCGTCGAACTTCCGCTCGCTGCGCGGGCGGTCATCGAATCTCCGCTCGCCGCGCGGACTCTCGCCGTCGAATTTCCGATCGCCGCCATGCGGACGGTCGTCAAATCTCCGCTCACTGCGCGGACTCTCACTATGCTTGCGATCGCCGTCGAACTTCCAATCGCCGCGCGGGCGGTCATCGAACTTCCGCTCACCGCGCGGACTCTCGCCATACTTGCGGTCACTGTCGAACTTCCAATCGCCGCGCGGGCGGTCATCGAATCTCCGCTCACTGTGCGGACGATCGCCGTCGAATTTCCGATCGCCGCCATGCGGACGGTCGTCAAATCTCCGCTCACTGTGCGGGCGATTGTCGAATTTCCGATCGCCATCGAACTTCCGCTCGCCGTCATGCGGACGGCCGTCAAATCTCCGTTCCCCGTCATGCGGGCGGTCATCATGCTTCCGCTCGCTGTCATGTGGACGGTTGTCGAACTTCCGCTCACTGCGCGGGCGGTCATCGAATCTCCGCTCACCGCGCAGACGATTGTCGAATTTCCGTTCACCGTCGAACTTCCGCTCGCTGCGCGGGCGGTCATCGAATCTCCGCTCGCCATGCTTGCGGTCACTGTCGAACTTTCGCTCGTCATTCGGACGATAGTCGAATTTCCGGCCGTCGCGTGCGCGGTCGCCCTGCCCGCGGCTTCCTTCAAACTTTCTCTCATCGCGCGAATGGCCGTCGTGTACGCGCCTTTCGTCGAACTTCCGCCCGTCGTGCGCGCGGTTGCCGGGCTTGCGCCCGTCCGCGGAGCGGTTGTATGGCTTCGGCTCCTGTCCCTTGGACGGCTTGTGGCCGCCGGATCTGCCGTTTGAATTCCCGTTCATCAATGCTTCCCTCCGTCATTCGGTGGTGCCCAGGCGCGTGCCAACCTCGATCGTCCTGCCCATCAGATACGCCTTCGCGGTCATCCGCTTCGCATTGGGCGCCTGGATCTCCATCAATTCGACACAGCCGCTTCCGCACGCCACGATCAGCCCTTCCTTCGGGCCGGACGCGACCACCGTGCCGGGCGCCGCCGCCTCATCGCGCTCGGCCGGACGCGCGAGATAGACCTTCAGCCGCCCCGCCGCCGTCTCGGTGTGCGCGCACGGCCACGGGTTCAGCCCGCGCACCTGCCGCGCGACCTCGGCCGCCGGGCGCGTCCAGTCGATCTCCGCCATCTCGCGCTTGAGCATCGGCTCATAGGTCGCGCGCTCGTGATCCTGCGGAACCGGCGCGATTCTTCCGGTCAGATAGCCGTCCAGCGATTCGATCAGCAATTTCGCGCCGATGTGCGAAAGCCTCTCCGTCAGCTCTCCGGCGGTCTCCAGCTCTCCGATGGGCGTGCTGGCGCTCATAAGCATATCGCCGGTGTCGATACCGGCGTCGGTCAGCATGGTCGTGACGCCGGCATATTCCTCCCCTTGGAGGATGCACCAGTTGATCGGCGCAGAGCCGCGGTGGCGCGGCAGCAGCGAGGCGTGCACGTTGACCACCCCGCGCTTCGGAATGTCCAGCAATTCCTGCGTCAGGATCTGGCCAAAGGCTGCCGTGACCATCACGTCCGGCGCAAGCGCCCTGAGCTGCGCGACGCCCTCCGGCCTGCGCACGCGCTCGAATTGAAACACCTCGCACCCGCGCTCCAGCGCGCGCACCTTGACCGGCGACGGCGCGGTCTTGTGGCCGCGGCCGACCGGGCGGTCCGGCTGCGTGAACACGCCGGCAACCTCGTAGCCCGCGTCCAGCAGCGCGTCCAGCGACGGCACTGCGAACTCCGGCGTTCCCATAAAGACCACTCTCGTCATGCGCGGTTCTCCCCCTTCACCTGCTCGTAGCGGTCGCTGACATCCTCAATCATCTTGTCGACGTAGACCACGCCGTCGAGGTGGTCGATTTCATGGCACAGCGCGACCGCCAGCATGCCCTGTCCCACAAGCTCCACCGGCCCGCCGTTTCGGTCGGCGGCGCGCACCTTGACGCGCTCGGGGCGCTCGACGGTGACGCTGCGCCCGGGCACGGACAGGCAGCCCTCGACGCCAATGCGGCTTCCCTCCGCCTCGACGATTTCGGGGTTGACCAGCTCGATCAGCCCTTCGCCGACGTCGATCACCACCGCGCGCTTGAGCACGTTCACCTGCGGCGCAGCGAGCCCGGCGCCGTTGGCGGCGTACATCGTCTCGGCCATGTCGTCGAGCAGCTCGTGCAGCCGCGCGTCGAACTTCACCACCGGCCGTGCGTGTTTGCGCAGCACGTCATCTTCGCCCAGAATGGCGATCTTCCGCTTTGCCATGTTCATTCACCCTCCTCATCCTCGTCCTGATCGGTGATGTCCTCGATCATCTTGTCCACATAGAGCACGCCGTCGAGATGGTCGATCTCGTGGCACAGCGCGACTGCCAGCAGCTCCGTGGCCTCGATCTGCACCTCGCGCCCATCGCGGTTCTGTGCCTTCACGGTCACGCGCTCGGGGCGCTCGACGGTGCCACGCCGCTCGGGCACGGAGAGGCAGCCCTCCGGCCCGACCACCGCGCCCTCGCTCGCGACGATCTCGGGGTTGACCAGCTCGATCAGCCCCTCGCCAACGTCGATCACCACCGCGCGCTTCAGCACGCCCACCTGCGGCGCGGCGAGCCCGACGCCGTCGGCCTTGTACATCGTGTCGGCCATGTCGTCCAACAGCGTGCGCAGCCGCTTGTCGAACTTGTCCACCCGGCGGGAGCGCTTGCGCAGCACATCGTCTTCCCCGAGCACCATAATCTTGCGAATCGCCATCTCTTCACGCTCTTTCTTCGTCAAAACAGATTGGAGGGGTTGATCTCGAACTCGGCCTGCACGCCCTCGGGCGCGCGGTCGGCCAGCGATTGCATCTCGCGGCTCACCCCTTCGAGATCCCCCTTGAAGTACATCTTCAGAAACACCTGCCACCGCGCCAGCCCGCGCAGCAGCTTGATCGGCGCCTCGACCGCGCGCATCTGCACGACGTCCGGCCGCATTCCCTCCCGGTCGAGGAATTCGCCGAGCGCCGCCTCGGCCGCCTCGGCGGCGGCCTGCGCCTGAGCTGCCGCCTTCGCCGAGAACACGATCCGCGCGATCGCCGTAAACGGCGGATACAGCGCCTTGCGGCGGTAGGCGCTCTCGCGCAGGTAGAAGGCGCGGTAGTCCTGCTTCGCCGCCAGCTGAATGACGTAGTGATCCGGCTCGTAGGTCTGCACGACCACCCTGCCGGGGTGTTCCGCCCGGCCGGCGCGGCCAGCCACCTGCGTGATCAGCTGAAACGTCCGCTCGCGGCTTCGGTAGTCCGGCAGGTTGAGCGACATGTCCGCCGCGACGACGCCCGCCAGCGTCACGTTCGGGAAGTCCAGCCCCTTCGCGATCATCTGCGTGCCGACCAGCACGTTCGCCTCGCCCGAGCGAAACCGCTCGAGCAGCTTTTCGTGCGCGTCCTTCTCGCGCGTGGTGTCCACGTCCACGCGGACGACGCGCGCCCCGGCGAACCGCTTCATGACCTCCTCGGCCACCTTCTGCGTGCCCGCGCCGAAGTATTTGATGTAGCGGCTGCCGCACTTGGGGCAGGTCTTCGGCGGCGGAATCTCGCGCCCGCAGTAGTGGCAGCGAAGGACGTTCTCGACCTGATGAAACGTCATCGAGACGTCGCACGCCCCGCACTTGACCACATAGCCGCACGCGCGGCAGGACACGAACGTGCTGTACCCGCGCCGGTTGATGAACAGCACGGCCTGACGGCCCTCGCTCAAACAGTCCTCCAGCGCGCGGGCGAGCCGGCCGCTGAAGATGGAATGATTGCCGCGCTCGAACTCGCCGCGCATGTCCACGACCTCGACCTCCGGAAGCGGCCGGCCGTGCACCCGCTCGCGCAGCTCGATCAACTCCAGCCGGTTCTCGCTGCGCACGCCGGGCATGGCGCGCATGTAGGTGGAAATCGACGGCGTCGCGCTGCCCAGGATCAGCACGCCCCCGTGCGCCGCCGCGCGCCGCCGGGCGATTCCGCGCGCGTCGTAGCGCGGCCGCCGGTCGGACTGATAGCTGGTCTCGTGCTCCTCGTCGACCACGATCACGCCCAGGTTCTCCACCGGCGCGAACACCGCGCTGCGTGCGCCGATCACCACGCGCGCCTCGCCGAAGCGGATGCGCCGCCATTCGTCGTAGCGCTCCCCGGCGGACAGCCGCGAGTGCAGCACGGCGGCGTCCGCGCCGAACCGCGCGTGCAGCCATGAAACCATCTGCGGCGTCAATGCGATCTCCGGCACCAGCACGATGGCCGTGCGCCCCAGCTCGAGCGCGCGCCGGATCGCCCGGATGTAGACCTCCGTCTTGCCGCTTCCGGTCACGCCGTGCAGCAGAAACCGCCCGCCGCCGCGCTCCAGCGCATCCGCGATCTCGGAGACGGCTCTGCGCTGCCCCGGCGTCAGCTCCGGGTCGGACGATCTTGCGCCGTCCTTCAGCGCCAGCGGCGTCCGGCGAACCTCCTCCCCGGCGATCTCGACCAGATTCTTCCCCGCCAGCGCCCTGAGCGCCGACGCCGGAAGCGCCGATGCCGGAAGCTCTTCCGCCTCAATCAGCCGCCGCACGATCTCCGCCTGCGCCTTCGCCCGGCGGTTGGCCTGAAGAAACGCCTCCGCCTCCGCGCGGGAGACCTTCAGCCGCGCCACGCGAACCGTCCGCGCGCGCACGCGGTCGCCGCGCATCTGCGCGGGAATCATCAGCCGCAGCGCATCCACGAGGTTGCACAGGTAGCGCTCGTGCATCCAGACGGCCAGATCGAGCAGCTCCGGCAGCACCACCGGATAGTCACGCACCGCGCGCAGCACCGGCTTCACGCGCTCGGGCGGAAGGCCGCACTCGTCTTTCATGGAGACGACGAAGCCCTCCAGCTTCCTCGGCCCAAACGGCACCTCGACCTGCCAGCCCGCATCCACCGCCATGCCATCGGGCACCGAATAGGTAAACAGCCGGTCGACCGCCCCGGCGGACAGGTCGACGATCACCTCCGCGTAGCGCATCACTTGCCCTCGAGCAGCGCGGCCACCGCGTCGAGAATCGCGTCCGCGACCTCGGACTTCGGCATCACGGGCAGTTCGCGCGCCGAATCGCGCGTGACGAGCGAGACGATGTTCGTGTCCGCGCCGAAGCCCGCGCCGGGGCGGGTGACGTCGTTGGCGACCACGAGATCCGCGTTCTTCCGCGCGAGCTTGCCGCGGGCGTTGTCGATCAAATCGTTCGTCTCCGCCGCAAACGCCACCAGCACCTGCCCCGGGCGCTTGCGCGCGCCGAGCGCGGCGGCGATGTCGGTCGTCGGCCTGAGCTCGAGCGCCATGCCCTCCCCCGTCTTCTTGATCTTCGTCTCGGAAAAGGCCGCCGGGGTAAAGTCCGCCGGGGCGGCCGCCTGAATCACGGCGTCGCAGTCCCCGGCGCGGCCGAGCACGGCGTCGCACAGCTCCCGCGAGCTCTCCACCGAGACGCGCTCGACGCCGTCCGGGCACGGCAGGCTGACCGGGCCGGACACCAGCACGACCTCCGCGCCGCGCCGCGCCGCCGCCGCCGCGATGGCATAGCCCATCTTGCCGGTGGAGCGGTTGGTAATGAACCGAACCGGGTCGATCCGCTCCACGGTCGGCCCCGCGGTCACGAGAATCCTCCTGCCGGAGAGGTCGCGCGCGGCGCCCGAGCGCCCGCCTTCTGCAAAGAGCGCTTCGAGGGCCTCGACGATCGCCTCCGGCTCGGACATCCGGCCGACGTCGTCGTCGCCACAGGCGAGGTGGCCGGACGCCGGGCCGACGAAGCGCACGCCCCGCGACCGAAGCAGCGCGGCGTTCGCCCGCGTGGCCGGATGGCGCCACATGGCGGCGTTCATCGCCGGCGCGGCGACGACCGGCGCGGTGACAGCCAGCAGCGTCGTCGTCAGCAGGTCGTCGGCAATGCCCGCGGCCATCTTCGCCAGCGCGTTGGCCGTGGCCGGCGCGACGACCATCGCGTCCGCCCACTTCGCCAGCGCGACGTGCTCGATTTCAAACTTGCGGTCGAACGCGTCGGTGTACGCGGGATTGCCGCTGAGCGTCTCGAACGTCAGCGGCGGCACGAATTCGCAGGCGTGCTTCGTCAGCACCACGCGCACCTGCGCGCCTCGCTTCTTCAGGCGGCTGACCAGGTCGCACGCCTTATAGGCCGCGATCCCGCCGCTCACGCCCAGCACGATTCGCTTTTCCGCCAGCATTTTTCTGCCTCCTGTCGCGATTTCTTTAAGCACAACAAGCGAAAGCCGATCCTCGCGAACCGGATTTCGCCTCATCACGGCGATGTGTTCCCCGCCGGAACCCCCGCCGGGCTCCACCTCCGAACCGGCTGCTGCGCCGCTGCGGAAATTCGGAAAACACACGCGCCAACTATATTGGGTTTCCTTTCGCACCCGTCATCAAAATTCCTCGGGTTCCTCTTCCTCGCGGCTGTAGCTGATCAGGCCGCGGTTGATTTCCTCGATGGCGATGGAGAGCGGCTTGGTCTCCTTCGTCTCGATCAGCGGCATGCTGCCCCCGATCAGCTCCCGCGCGCGCTTTGCGGCCTCGACGGCCAGCGTGTAGCGGCAGTCCACCTTTTCCAGCAGCTCGCCAATGGGCGGATCGATCATCATGGTGCATTTCCTCCTTCGCTCAGGTCATTTCTTCAGGGATTCGGTCAGCGCGTCGAGAAAATCGAGGCGGTTTTTCCGCTCGAGGCGGCGCGCGGTAATGATGGCATAGAGTTCATCCGCCGCGATCTCCAGCGCATTGGGCACGTCCGCCCAATCCTGATGGATGATCACATAGTCATACCGGTAGGCCGTGGCGACTTCGCCTGCGACGTTGTTCAGCCGCACGCGAATGGATTCCTCCGTCTCCGTGCCGCGGTTGCGCAGCCGCTTTTCGAGATTTTCGCGGCTCGGCGGGCAGACAAACACGCCCGTCGCATCCGGATTCTGTTCCAGAACCTGCAGACAGCCCTGCACGTCGATCTCGAGGATCAGATCGTGCCCGTCGTCCAGCCCCTGCTGCACCGCGGATTTCAGCGTGCCATAGCGGTTTTGATGGACGTGCGCCCACTCATAAAACGCATTCGCGGCGACCAGCTCGTCGAACCGGGCATCGTCGACAAAGTGATAGCTGACGCCGTCCACCTCGCCGGGGCGCGGCGCGCGCGTCGTACAGGATACGGACAGGTGCACGTCCGGATGCTTCCGGAGCACCGTCTTGACGATCTCAGACTTTCCCGCGCCCGCGGGGCCGGAAACCACAAACAGATTCCCCCGTCTGGCCATGTTCCAATCGCTCTCCTTCGTAATTCCCGCTATTCGACATTCTGCGCCTGCTCGCGCAGCTTCTCCAGCTCCCCCTTGAGGTCGACCGTCAGCCGCGTGATCTGAATGTCCTGCGACTTCGAGGCGATCGTGTTGACCTCGCGGTTGAACTCCTGCAGTAGAAAATCGAGCTTGCGCCCGACGGGAACCCCGGCGCTCAGGCAGTCGCGCAGCTGGATGACGTGGCAGCGCAGCCGCACGAGTTCCTCGTTGATGGCCGTCTTGTCGGCCATCAGGGCGATCTCGGTCACCATCCGCTGCTCGTCGAGCTCCTGCCCCGCGAGCGCGAGGATGCTCTCGTGCAGCCGCTCGGCGTAGAGCTTCAGCGTCTCCGGATAGCGGGCCTCGATCTCCTCGGACAGCGACTGCACGGCGTTCGCGCGGCGCTCCATGTCCTCGCGCAGCACGGCGCCCTCCCGCTTCCGCATGGCGACCAGCGCGTCCAGCGCGGCTTCCAGCGTCTGAAGCGCCAGCGCGCGCAGCGTCTCCTCATCCTCGTCGGCCTCCGCAATGTTGAGCAGGCCGGGAAGCTGGGCAACCTGCATCACCGATCGGTCGTCCGCAAGCCCTTCGCCCGCCAGCGCGTCCAGCGCAGCGCCATAGGCGTTGAGCAGCGCGCGGTCCACCTCCACATACCGCGCGTCGACGCGCAGGTTTCGATAGGAGACGTACACCTCCACATGTCCGCGCGCCAGCCGCGCCGAAATCGCCTTGCGCATGTCGTCCTCCAGAAAGGCGAAGTTTCTGGGCATGCGAAACGCGAGGTCGAGAAAGCGGTGGTTTACGGATTTCAGTTCCACGGTCAGCTGCCGGCCATCAAAGGATGACGCGGCGCGGCCATAGCCAGTCATGCTGAGCATGGTCAATTCCTCCCCTCTGCTCAATCCATCCTATTATAGCATATGCCTGCCCATTTTGCATCCAATTTACAAAATTTAATGCCTTTAGTCAATTTCGCGCAACATGTCCAGCCGGTTGGCGCAATCCTTCATCGATTTTTGCGGCACATATTACAAAGGCAGGCGTATGGTTTGTGCGGTTTTGAGCAGATTGCTACCCACAGGCATGCTCATCGCACCGCCCGCGGGAGGGAGAATCACCGTCCGAGCCTGCGCAGGAATTCCTCCTCGCCGATGACCGGCACGCCGAGACTCTCCGCCTTCGCGCGCTTGCTGCCGGCGTTTTCTCCGGCGACGACCAGGCTCGTCTTTTTCGACACGCTCCCGGCCGCCTTGCCGCCGGCGCTTCGGATGGCCTCTTCGGCCTCGGCGCGGCTGAAGCGCTCGAGCGTGCCGGTGACGACGACGGTCATTCCCTCAAACGCGCCTCCCGCGGCGCGAATCTCGGGCGGCGTGGGCTGGACGCCCGCGGCCAGCAGCGCGTCCACGAGCCGGGCGTTGGCGGGATCGGCAAAGAAGGCGAGGATGGAGTCGGCGACGATCTCACCCACGTCGTCGATGGCAACCAGCTCCTCGCGGGCAGCGCTGCGCAGCGCGTCCATTGCGCCAAAGCGCTCGGCGAGGTCGCGCGCCGTCTTGTCCCCGACGTTTGGAATGCCTAGGGCGAAGATGAACGCGCCGAGCGGGCGAGTCTTGCTGCGCTCGAGGGCGTCGATCAGGTTCTGCGCCTTCTTCTCGCCAAAGCGCGGCAGTCCGGCGAGCTGCTCCGCAGTCAGCGAATAGAGCTGATCGGCCTCGCGCACCAGCCCGGCGTCGACTAGCTGGCCGGCCGTCTTTTCGGAAAACGTGTCGATGTCCATGGCGTTGCGCCCTGCGAAGTGCGACAGCCGCGCGACGATCTGCGGCCGGCAGCCGTCGCGGTTCGGGCAGAACAGGTGCGCGCCGCGCTCGACGAGCGGCGCCGCGCAGGCCGGGCAGACGGCGGGCTTCTCGACGTCGCGCTCGCCCTCGCGGAACTCGTCCACGCGGCCCATGATCTCCGGGATGACCTCGTTCGAGCGGCGGATCCACACGCCGGCGCCGATCCGGACGCGCTTTCGCTGGATGTCGCCCCAGTTGTTCAGCGTCGCGCGGCGAACGGTCGCACCGGCCAGCTCGACCGGCTCGACGTCGGCCACGGGCGTCACCTTGCCCGTGCGGCCGACCTGCCAGCTGACCGAGAGCAGCGTCGAGGTCGCCTCCTCGGCCTCAAACTTGTACGCCACCGCCCAGCGCGGAAACTTGTCCGTATAGCCGAGGGCGCCGCGCGTGGCAAAATCGCAGATCTTGATGACCGCGCCGTCGATCATGTAGTCGAGATCGCCGCGCGACTGCTCGATCTGGTGCACGGCCTCGACCGCGCGCTCAAGCGTCGGGCAGTAGATCTCGCAGCCGGAGGTGGGAAAGCGGTTCTCGCGCAGGAAGTCCATCATCTCCCGCTGGGAGGCGAAGGCGCGGCCCTCGATGTAGCCGACGTCGTAGAAGCAGGCGTCGAGCCTGCGCGACGCGGTGACGGCGGGATCGAGGTTGCGCAGCGCGCCGGCGGCGGCGTTGCGGGGATTCTTGAGCGGCTCGGCGGCGGTGCGGTTGTACGCCTCGAGCGCGGAGATGCGCATAAACGCCTCGCCGTGCACCTCCATCCTGCCCTGAAACGGGATCGACAGGGGAATCGTGCGAATGGTCATGGCCTGCGGCAGGATCTCCTCGCCGACGACGCCGTTGCCGCGCGTCGCCGCGCCGACCAGCCGCCCGGACTCATAGGTCAGGTTGATGGTCAGGCCGTCGAACTTGTGCTCGACGACGAACTCCAGCGGCGGAAGCGGCTGTCCGGCGTCCTCGCGCAGCTTTTCGGCGCGCCGCGCCCAGTCCTCGAGCGCCTCGAGGGACTGCGCCTTGCCCATGCTCCACAGCCGGGCGAGGTGCGCGTGCGGCTCAAAGGCCGGCAGCGGGTCGCCGCCGACGCGCCGCGTGGGAGAATCGGGCAGGCGAACGCCCGTGGACTGTTCGAGCGCGACCAGTTCGTCGTACATCCTGTCCCACTCCGCGTCCGAGATGGTGGGGTTGTCCAGCGTATAATACTGGTAGGCGGTTTCGTTGAGCCGGTCGACCAGCTCGCGCATACGGTTCATGCGATCTCCTCCATGCGGGATTTCAAAAAATACGGGCGCGCTTCGGCGATGGACATCGACGGCGGCTCTTTCCGCACGCCGGTCAAAGGCCAAGTATGAACCGCGCAATCGCGGCGCGCCGGTTCCGATGGACATCGACGGCGGCTCCTTCCGCGCGCCGGTCAAAGGCTTGAGATAAACCGCGCAATCGCGGCGCGCAGGTTCCGATGGACATCAACGGCGGCTCCTTCCGCACGCCGGTCAAAGGTTTGAGATAAACCGCGCAATCGCGGGGCGCCGGTTCGGCGGCCCCATGCGCCGAACCCCGCGGACACCGCGGAAGGCGCCGCGCGCTTTTACTTCAAATTTGAAACATGCAAATTTGAAACGCGTCCCCATCGGGCGGCTTGAATTCTCCGGCGTGCGGACGGCATAAAGCCACCCGCGCGTCCTCGGCGCGGGTGCTTTGGTTGGCCTGATTCCTCCCCGGTTTTGCGTCGCGGCGAACCGCCCGCAATCCTGCCGCGGCCTTATCCGGCGACTTCGATCAGCACCGGCACGCGGCTGGCAAACTGCGCCTCGCCGTCGTCGCCGTAGACTGTCGTGACGGCCACGGCCTCGTGCGTCCCCGCCGTCAGCGGTTCGCTCAGCGCAATCTCGACGAGGCTGTCACCCGGCTCGAGCAGCTCGGAGCGGTAGATCTCCACGCCGTCCAGTTCGATCGACAGCTCGACCGCGTTGCCGCTGAGCGTGCCGTTCGTGTACGACCAGGCGCCGGTCACGCCGTCGCCGGCCACATGGATGACCTCCATCGCGCCGGTGGACGTCATCGCCTCGCCGTCGGCCAGATCGCGCGAAATCCTGTAGGCCTGAAGCTCGGCCAATTGCGCCTCGTATTCGGCGACGGCCTCTTCAAGCTGCGCCGCGAGCGACGCCGATTCCTCTTCCTGCGCCGTGAGTTCCGCGCGCACCGACTCCAACGCCTCGGAATCGGTCGCGCTCTGCGCGTTCAACGATTCAATCTCGGCCTGAAGTTCGGCGATGCGCGCATTGCCCTCGGCGAGCTGCGCCTCGAGGCCGGCCACCGCAGCTTCCGCCGCAGCCAGATCTCCCTCCATCTGCTCGAGCTCGCCCTCTGCGCCGCCCAGCTCGGCGCGCTCAGCTTCCAACTCCGCAACCGCGTCGCTCAGCTCGGCGATGCGCGCGGTCAGCTCCGCTTCCAGCGCCTGGATCGCCTCGATCTTTTCCGCATCGGTCATGTCCGAATCGAGGATCTGTTCGACCTCGCCGGCGGGATCCTCCCCGGTCTGCGGCTCGCCTTCGGTCTGCGGTTCGTCCCCGGACGGCTCTGTGCTGACCGCGTTCGCATCGGGCGCATCTCCGGCCGGTTCCGCATCTTCCGCCCCATCGGAGAGACTCGCCGGCTGAACCATGGACGCCAGCTCGCCCTCCAGCTCCGTCACGCGCGCCGCGGAGGCCTCCAGTTCACCCTCCAATTCCGTCACGCGCGCCGCAGAAGTTTCCAGCTCGCCTTCCAGCGCAGCCACCTGCTCCGCGGAGGCCCCGGCTTCGCCTTCGAGTTCGGCCACCTGCGCTTCCAACTCGGTCACGCGCGACTGCGCGGCCTCGAGATCGGACGAAAGCCCCGACGCCTCCGTCTGGCTGGCTTCGAGATCGCCGGTCAGCTGTTCGACCTGCGCTTCCAGTTCGGCGGCGCTCTGCTGCTGCTCGGTGAGCTGGCTCATCGCCGTGGCATAATCCGCCTCGCGGTCGGTGAGCTGGCCGCGCACGACAAACACGCCCACGATCGCCGCCACGAGCAGCACAGCCAGCACGGCCAACCATATTTTGTGTCTTTTCTCCATGCCAAAGCCTCCCAGTTTTTTCTCTATGCTTTAGAGTATAACATAAAATTTCCCGGAAGAACAGCCTTTGCGCC
>MHCFC02800__coassemble_836_pt1 | contig 13323 bp, 10 predicted proteins | sample MHCFC02800__metabat2_low_PE_014 | metagenome-assembled genome bin MHCFC02800 | reverse complement strand
CCACGCTTAAAGAACTTCAGGAAGCGCGCGGGTGCGGTGCCTCTCCCGGGCTGGAATGACCCACCTTGTACACACAACAGGAAGCGCCAGCGAAAGCGGGCTTTTGCGCGCCGCGGCGGCAAATGGCCTGTGCAAGCGCAATAAAAAACCGGCGGGAATCACCCGGCCGGTTTTCGCATTTCCATTCTCCCTGCGACAGGCGGAACCGGCGCCTCCTCTCGGAAGCGCCGGTCTGTTTTCATGGAAAATCCTGCTTACTTCTCCCACGGGAAGACGTACTGCGTCAGGCCCAGCTCATCGCGCACGGCGGTGATTTCCTTCTGGACGCTCTCGTTGATCGGCACGCCGTCCTTGCGGGCCAGGCGGATCTCATACTCCTTCTCGCCCGCGGTGTAGATGCGCTCGGCGCCCGGCGCCTTCTTGGAGGCGCGCATGGAGCGCATGATGTCGCCGGTCTTCTTGCGGCAGACGTCCTCGCCCATGAAGTGGTTGGTGTCGATGGCGATGAAGAAGTGGCCGAGGTGGTACTTGCACTTCTTGCCATTCTCGTCGACGCCATTGAGCGCCTTGCCATACTGGCCATCCTGCAGCACGCTGGAGAGCAGCTCGACAAACAGCGCGAAGCCGTAGCCCTTGTAGCCGCCCAGCGCCTCGCCGATGCCGCCCAGCGTGGTCAGCGCGGCCGTGCCCTTGCGGATGCGCTTGAGCGCGACGCCCGCATCGCCGGAGACGGGCTCGCCGTCGTCGCCGATGATGGTGCCCGGATGGACATCCTCGCCGATGCGCTCGTAGTACTCGATCTTGCCGTTCTGCGTGATCGAAGTCGCAGCGTCAAAGTTGAAGTCGAACGGCTCGTCGCTCGGCACGCCCAGCGTGAAGGGGTTCGTGCCGAACATGCCCTCGACGCCCCACGTCGGCGCGACGGACGGGCGCGCGTTCGTGCCGGTCATGCCGATGCAGCCCTGCTTGGTGGCCATGGAGGTGTAGTAGCCCGCGATGCCGTAGTGGCAGGAATTGCGAACGACGACCATGCCCATGCCGTATTCCTTCGCCTTGTCGATCGCCATCTGCATCGACTTGTAGCCGATGACCTGGCCCATGCCGTCGTGGCCGTCGACGACCGCCGTGGTGGGCGTCTCCTTCACGATCTCAAAGTTGGTGACGGGGCTCTGGATGCCATCCTTGATGCGATCGAGATAGATGGGCTTAAAGCGGTTGACGCCGTGGGACTCGATGCCGCGCTTGTCGCTCTCGAGCAGCACGTCGGCGCAGATCTCGGCGTCCTCGCGCGGGATGCCGTAGCCGACGAACGCGTCCACCACGAAACTGGTAATGGTCTTCCAATCCACAATCGACTTGTTGACTGCCATGGAAACTCCTCCTTTTGATTCTCGGCATGAAAAAAGAGAGAAGCACAGCGCGCGCAGAAGCTCCTGCTCCAGCGTACCGGCCGCTTCTCTCATCTCTGCTGCCTGATGTCCATATTATAGCACACTTCCCGGAACATTACAAGCGCAAATGTCAAAGTTTCCAGAAAAACGGTTTTTTTCACCGCATATACAAAAAACGCCCGGGCCCTCCTTGGCCCGGGGTACAGCGCGGAACCTTTCAGCTCTCCTACCGCGCTTCCCTGTGTTCAAACGCGCGGATGCGGATCTTCCTGTTTGCAGACGTCGCCCGCTTATCGCTGGTGAGCATGTTGGTGTACCAATCCCTCAGTTCGGGCGCGCCGACGTCTTCGGACAACCGCCGGGGCAGGTTCTGCGTGTTCAAGGTCAACAGCATCTGAAACATTTTTCATCCTCCTCTGCTCTGTGGTTTGGCTTCTCCCTGAAGCCGCGCCTATCATACCACGTTTCCCCACCCCTTCGTCAAGCAATTTTCTGGACAATTCCAATATTTTACCGTTTATTTTCTATTTATTTTCATTTCAGCCGCAATTTTCGCAAGAATCGAGCGGAAAACGCGCCCCCGAAACGGCGTTTCGGAGGCGCGGCAGATCCAACCCATCCCTCAGAGGTTCTTGACAAACAGCGCGCGAATGGCGTTGAGCACGGCGATCACCATCACGCCGACGTCGGCAAAGATCGCGAGCCACATGTTGGCAATGCCCAGCGCGCCGAGCGCGAGGCAGATCAGCTTGACGCCGATGGCGAACACAATGTTCTGATAGACGATCCTCAGGCACTTGCGCGAAATCCGAATCGCCTTGGCGATCTTCAGCGGATCGTCGTCCATGAGCACGACGTCGGCGGCCTCGATGGCGGCATCGGAGCCCAGCGCGCCCATCGCAATGCCGATGTCGGCCCGGCGAAGCACCGGCGCGTCGTTGATGCCGTCGCCGACGAACGCCAACTTCTCGCGCTCCGGCTTCGCGCTCAGGATCTCCTCCACCTTCGCGACCTTGTCCGCGGGGAGCAGCTCGCTGTGGATCTCGTCGATGCCGAGTTCGGCGCCGACCTGATCGGCCACCTTCTTCGCGTCGCCGGTGAGCATCACGGTCCGGCGCACGCCCGACGCCTTCAGCGACTGGACGGCCGTCTGCGCGGTCGGCTTGAGGACGTCGGAGATCACGATGTGGCCGGCGTACTGGCCGTCGATCGCCATGTGAATGATCGTGCCCGTGCTGTGGCAGGGGATGAACGGCACGTTCAGCTGGTTCATGAGCTTGTCGTTTCCGACGGCCACCTCGCGGCCATCGACCTTCGCGACGACGCCGTTGCCGCTGATCTCCCGGATGTCCGAAACGCGGCTTCGGTCGATCTCCTGCCCATACGCCTTGCGCAGGCTCTTGCTGATCGGATGCGACGACGCGCTCTCCGCCAGCGCCGCATACTCCAGCAGCTTGGCGTTCTCCATCTCGCTGTGATGGATGCCGCTGACCTCGAACACGCCCTGCGTCAGCGTGCCGGTCTTGTCGAACACGACAATCTTCGTCTGAGAGAGCGTCTCCAGATAGTTGGAGCCCTTCACCAACACGCCCGCGTTGCTCGCGCCGCCAATGCCGGCGAAGAACGAGAGCGGAATCGAGATCACCAGCGCGCACGGGCACGAGATGACGAGGAACGTCAGCGCGCGGTAGATCCACGTCCCCCACTGCGCCGGAGCGCCTAAGAACAGCATCCGCACCACCGGCGGCAGCAGCGCCAGCGCCAGCGCCGCGATGCAGACCGCGGGCGTGTACACGCGGGCGAACTTCGAGATGAAGTCCTCCGATTTCGACTTGCGCGAGGAGGCGTTTTCCACCAGATCGAGGATCTTCGAGACCGTCGATTCGCCGAATTCCTTCGTCGTCTCGATCTTCAGCACGCCGGTCATGTTGATGCAGCCGCTGATGATCTCATCCCCCACCCTGACCTCGCGCGGCAGGCTCTCGCCGGTCAGCGCGGCGGTGTTCAGCGTCGATTCGCCCTGCACCACCTTGCCGTCGATCGGCACCTTCTCGCCCGGCTGCACGACGATCATGCCGCCGACCTCCACCTCGTCCGGATCGACGCGCTCGAGCCTGCCGTCCCGCTCGACGTTGGCATAGTCCGGCCGGATGTCCATCAGCTCGCTGATGTTGCGGCGGCTCTTGCCCACGGCGTAGCTCTGAAACCACTCGCCGATCTGGTAAAACAGCATGACCGCCACGGCCTCGAGGTAATCGCCGCTGCGCTCATACAGCGCCAGCCCAATGGCGCCCACGGTCGCAATGGCCATCAGGAAATTCTCGTCGAACACCTGCCGGTTCCGGATGCCCTTGAGCGCCTTGATCAGGATGTCGTATCCCACCGTCAGATACGGCGCCATGTACAGCACAAACCTCAGCCAGCCCGTCGCCGGAATGAAATTCAGCACCACCAGCATCGCCGCCGCCGCAAGGATGCGCGCCAGCATGATCTTCTGCTTTCTTCTCACAACGACCGTCCCCTTCAAGCGCCGCCGTTTCCAGCGGCATCAATTCAATAAATAATTATCTGTTTAATTATTCTGTGGAATGCGGCGCCCCTGAATCCGCCTGCGTCTTCAGGGGCGCGCCTGCAACGTTCGAAAGCTCAGAGATAGACCTCGCAGTCGTCCTCGACCCGCTTGCAATTCCGGCGAACCTCTTGCATGACCGCCTTGGGGTCGGCGCCCTCGTCAAACTCGACGACCATCTTCAGCGCCATGAAGTTCACCACCGCGCTCTTCACGCCCGCCGTGTTCTGCGCGGCGCTCTCCATCTTGTTGGCGCAGTTCGCGCAATCGACGTCGATCTTATAGGTCTTTTTCATGGAAAAGATCTCCTTTCAGCGTGTTTTTCAAAAACGATTAAGCAATCGTTTAATCACAGTATTATCATACGCCAAAGCGGCCCGCGCGTCAATCCCCCGGCGCGCGATTCTGCCGTTTGGGCAAAAGGTTCTTCCATTTGGGCAAAAAGCGATTCCATAATCGCCGCCGATGTGGTACAATAGGGAAAAAGGAGGGAGTCCGATGCCAAACGCACCGCTGCCACACGACCACAACCAGCCCATCGAATGGGCGCCGGAGCGCATCCCGAGCGTCGACGATTTTCAGACGGTGGCCGACATCTTCAAGCAGCTCGGCGACGGCAGCCGCATCCGCATCTTCTGGCTGCTCTGCCACTGCGAGGAGTGCGTCGTCAACCTGTCGGCGATGGTGAACATGAGCAGCCCGGCGGTATCGCACCATCTCCGGCAGCTCAAGGCGGGCGGCCTGATCACCAGCCGCCGCGAGGGCAAGGAGGTCTACTACCGGGCCACGCTGACCCAGCAGGCGCAGCTGCTGCATCACATGATCGAAGATCTCGTGGAGATCGCCTGTCCGACGGACAGCGAAGGCGCGCCGTGAAGTGCGCGGAAGCAGCGCGGATCGAGGCCGCGCTTCGCGACATTCCGGACGGCACGCTCGAAATCCTGCCTCGCGGCGGCTCCGCCATCGACGCCCGCACCGACGGCAGAGGGCGCATGGAAACCGTGGCGGTGTTCCCGGGCATCGAAGCCGCCTTTACCGCCTTCCTCGGCGCGGGCATCGAGCTGCGGCACGAGCCGCGCGTCTCCGTGCTCGAGGTCTATCACTGCCGCTGCGGCCGCGTCGGCTGGAACATGCCCGACGGCACGGCGATCTACCTCGGGGCGGGCGACCTGTCGCTGCACGGCATGGCGCGCTGAGCGGTTTCGTCGATGGTGTTTCCGCTGGGCTATTCGGAGGGACTCTCGCTGGCCATCGACCTCGATGCGCTGTCCTCGGGGTGCCCGGACATCCTGCGGGACGCCGGCTTCCGGCCATGCGCGCTGCGCGAAAAGCTGCTGGACCGCAGCCCGATTACGATTCCGGCCTGCCCTGCCATCGAGGGCATCTTTGAGCCGGTCTACGCCGCGCCTCCCGCGCTGCGCGCGCCATGGCTGAAGCTGAAGGCACAGGAGCTTCTGCTCTATCTGAGCGGCTTTCAGCCCGTCGCAAGCGAGCCGGCGCGCGTCTACGCGCAGCAGACCGAGCAGATCCGCGAGGTGCACCGCCTGCTAACCACACATCTGGATCAGCGGCTGACCATCGAGGAGCTGTCCAGGCGGTTCCTCATCAACACCTCTGCGCTGAAAGAGGGGTTCAAGGCGGTCTACGGCGCGCCCATCGCGACCTACATGAAGGAAACCCGGATCCGCCGCGCCATGCAGCTTTTGCGCGAGACGGACGACACCGTCGCCGCCATCGCCGCGCAGGTCGGCTACGAATCGCAGGGAAAGTTTGCGCAGGCCTTCAAGGACATCGCACACATGCTCCCCACGGAATACCGCCGCGCCCATCGAACCCCATAGATTGCACAGAAACACGAGAGAAACGTGCCGCCGGAGATGCCATCCGCACGCCTGTCCCAGACAAGCCAAGCGGCGGACGCTCTGTTTGCATCCGCCGCTTTTGTCTCTTCCGCGCCGCCGCGCAGCCCCGTTGTCTCCTCGCCTTCGCGGAATCAGCCGGCCGGATCGGGGGTGGGAACCGGGGCGACGACCGCCTCCAGCGGCTCCGCGAGGATCTCATCCAGCGGACTGACGTCGGTCGCGAGCAGCAGCGTCTTGGCCAGCGGCGCATTGTCGGTGATGATGCCGTCCACGCCCAGCGAGATCAGCCGCTCCATTCGCGCCTCGTCGTTGACCGTCCAGACAAACACGTCCTTGTCCTGCCGGTGAAGCATGTTGACGACGCTTTCGTTGGTGAAATCATAGTCGATGCTGAAGAAGTCCGCAGCGCTGAGCGTCGCATACTCCCCCAGCGCAAACGACAGGATATAGCCGCAGCGCGTGTCCGGCGAGAGCTGCTTGAACTCGCGCAGCATTCGATAGGACGGCGACTGGATCGCGCAGCGGTCCAGGCACTGGCATTCGGTGAGAATTTCATACACCGCGCTCGCGAGATCGGGGTTGTGCCCGTTGTTCTTCAGCTCAATCAGGAAGTTTGCCGTCGGATCGCACAGCGTCAATACCTCGTAAAGCGTCGGCGGACACTCGCCCGTCAGCGGCGAGGACAGCTCGCGCACCTCCTCGTAGTTCATCTCCCATACGAAGCGGTCGACGCCAAACACGCGGCGAAACGTATTGTCGTGCGTGACCACGACGACGCCGTCCGCCGTCTGCTGCACATCCAGCTCGACATAGTCGACGCCCAGATCGATCGCCGCGCGAAAGGCGGTGATCGTGTTCTCGTCGGCCTCTTCCGTATAGCCGCGATGCGCGACGACCAGCGTCGAAGAACCCGCGACGTATTCCAGCGCGTTCATGCGGACGAGCGCGGGGCGCAGCGCCGTGTCATACAGCACCACAGCCGCCACGCACAGGGCGGCGACGGCATAAAACGTGACGGCGTTCATGCGCCGGGCGTTCTTCCGCACGGGCAGCGTCTGCGCGGGAACCGGCTCGCCCATGCGCGCCTTGCGGCAGTAGTAGACGGCGCTGATGTACGCATAGGCGGCAATGGAGGGCAGAGCGCTCTTGACGAAGCTGAGCACGATATTGAACGGCAACATGATGCGGTATTGCGCATTCAGATCGTCTGCAATCCACCCGATCAGCGTCTCCAAACCCGCAGTCAACAGCGCCGAACCGCCAAACACCGCGGCGCAGACGACGGCCACCCAGGCGATCAGCCCGCAAAGGCCGCGCAGGCGCACGCCGCGGCTCATGCCCAGCGCCTTCCGAACGGCCGATCCCGCATCGCGGTTCTCCAGCGCATAATACTGAAACGCGCACATCGCCAGCCCGACCGCCGCCAGCGCCGCGGCCAGATAAGCGGCGACCGCGAGGACATAGGGAAAGCTCAGCGCATATTCCGCCAGCGCCCGCCACGGCAGGTGAATCAGCCGCAGGGGACTCGTGTTCGTCGGCAGCTGCGCGATCGGCACAAGAAACGCCATAAACAGCAACAGCAGGAGATTTCTCGGCCGCAGAATTCGCGCCGCATCGCGCAGCCCTTCACGGATGAGCTGGACGATCGTCGGCGTGCCGTGAAGCTCGGCGGCGTGGAGACAGGTGACGAGCCCGGTGACCTCGATGGTCGTCGTCAGCGCAAACGCCACGAGAATCGCCGCGGAACACGCGAGCATCAGCGGATCCGTCAGGAAGCGTCCGAGGTTTTCGGCGGTCAGGTAGTTCAGCCCCGTCCAGCGCAGACAGCTGTTGAACAGCCACTGGCATGCGGGAAATACGATAAACGCCGCAAACAGCCGAAACAGGATCTCAAACAAAAACAGCGTCTTCCAGCCGCCTCGAACGAGTGAAAACGCGCGTTTGAGAATCCCCTTCATCGTGCAAAGCACCTCCGTAGAACTTCATTATACGTCCGCTGGGCAAAAAAATCAAGCGCCGCCCGGCGGAAAACCGCTGGACGGTGCAAAGCAAAGTTGGGCTGGAAATTCGCTCCAAGAAGCGGTGGATTTTCCCTCCCGGTCGCGCCTAAATCGAAAGCTGATCCGCGCGGTCCTCGGGAAGCACCCGCCAATACTCCACACCCATCGCGCCGCGGCAGAGCTGTACCCTGCACGGCTCGGCGAGCGAAAGCGTCTCGCAGACGGTGGGATCGGCGTAGAGCCGCCGCACACCATCGTCCATCGACACCTCTATCCAGCCGGGCGAAATGCGCAGCGGCTGGACAAACGCCGTCCGCAGCACCTCTGTGTCAAACGCGTTCAGGCTCATCACCGCGCCGGGCGCATAGCCGACCAGGCAGACGGCCAGCACGAATGCCGCGATGCGCACGCGCCGCCGCCTTCGGCTGAGCAGCGCGCAGAGCAACGCCATCGCAACGGAAACGCCCACTGCGGGCAGGATCACCTGCCGCCAATCTGCGAGATTGACCCTTGCGTTCGCGAGCAACAGCGCCATTCCCGGAACCAGCCACAGCAACTTCGAGACGCCAGGCCGTCCCAGCCGGCCCGTCGAGCGCGCCATGGCCAGCGCGCCCACGGGAAACACCGCCATATTCATCCAGAACAGCAGCCGGCTCTGGCGAATCCACCACAGCGTCGGCAGCAGCAGCGCCAGACAGCCGAGCAGCACCGACGCCATGAACCCCGCCGCGCCCTCAGACGCCTCATCGCGCGCATCCGGCGTGAAACCGCCCTCCGGCCGTGCGTCAAAGGCTTCCTCCGGATCGCCGCATTCGGCAGATTTGCGGCAAATCTCCCCCTCCGGATTCCGTTCATCGAACCCGCAAGCCTCGCCGCAGGGAGAGGAAGTCGCTTCGACGGCGTCTCCTCTGGGCACCTCCGAACGATTTCCCGCCTCCGCGTTCCCACCTGACGCCTCCGAACGGTTCTCCGCCTCTGCGTTCCCGCCGGACGCCTCCGAACGGCTCTCCGCCTCTGCGCGGCCATAGACCTGCGCGGCCCGCTCGCGGCCGCTCGCCCCGCCGGACGGAATCTCCTCGCAGCGCAGGCGAACGCCCGAAAAGATTTCGAGCAGCGCGCCGTCGGGCAGGCGCTCGCTCATTCGCCAGACGCGCTCCGAGCCGGACCTCAGATGAAGCCACAGCTCGGTTTCGGCCGCGCCGCGCCGGACGCGCACCCAGTCGACCGCCGCCTTCGGCAGCACTTCCTCGCCCGACCCGGGGACAAACCGCGCGGGATCAATGGCGCGCCGGAGCGCGTGAAAGCTCCGCCGGTTGCCCAGCAGCACGATGTAGAACCGGTCGTCCGTAGCGAAAATCTGCTCCACCCAACCGCCCGTGCGGTCGGCGATCAGGCTGCCGGCCTGCCGGATCACAGGCACTCCACGTCGGTATGCTCGATGCCCAGCAGTCCCGTGCGGTGTACGACCTGAACCGCTGCGCCCTCGCTCAGCGCGGCATATTCATCGCGCGAAACCTGATAATAGGACTGCACACCATCAGTCTCGACAACGACATAGTACGCGTAGTCGCCCCGGCTGTACTCACTGCCCACTTCGACCACCGAGGCGGCCTGATTCGCCACCACGCGTTCGGACAGGTTGTTCAGACACAGCACCGTGCCCGGCGCATAGGCGATTAGCGCCGCGAGGAACACGACCGCCAGCCGCACCGGCTCAAATTTCCGCCGCCCGGCGGCATAGAGCACGGCCGCGATCAGCGCCACGACCAGCGCCGGAAGCACGGCCTGGCCCCACTGATCCGGCCGCCACGACGGCGTCAGCCACAGGAACACGCAGCAGAACACGCTCGCCATCGCGCCGACGCCAATGGCGAAGGGCACGCGGTTGCGGCCCGTGCGCCGCGCGCTGCCGGCCAGCCAGACCAGCGGGATGAGCATCCAGCCCAGCGGAATCCACTTCCGAAGCCCGTCGAGCGCCGGCATTCCGCTCGCGGCGATGTCCGCCAGCGCCAGCGCAAACGCGGCAAAGAACATGGCGATCTCCACCCGCAGAAACACCGGCATGCCGCCGTGGCGCTGCGCCGTCGTCATCCTGAGCGGCAGCCCGGAAAACACGGCCAGCAGGCGTTCCTCGTCCAGCCGCTCATGCGCGACGAACCGGTCGGACAGCTCGCCATGCACGATCTCGATGACCGTGCGGTTGTGGCTGAGCGTACAGTGCACCGAATCGATCTGCGAGCGCACCAGCCGGACATTGCCCATGATCGGCGCAAATTCAGCCGGGTCGTCAATCACGCGCGAGCGGTTCTTCCGCCTCTCCCGCCCCAACCGGACGAGATACAGATACCGCTCATCGGAAATCATCTGATATTCAAAGCCACCCGAGGCACAGATCAGCCACGGCGTCCCCTTTTTTTCGTTCATGCGATCCACCTCCAGCGTCCGGCCGCGTTTTTCCAGCGCAGCCTCAGGTACAGTATACCGCATCGCCGCCATTTGCGCAACCGAAACCGGCCGAAATGCGGTCCTCCGCCGCAAAATTATCATCATTTGGCAAAACGATGGAAAAACTATCCGGCATACCGACTTTATTGTTGACATTTGTTTTGGAATTCGGTACTATTGAAGCGAGGGCAGCGCCGCGTTTGAACAGGCTGCCAATTCCCGATCCGGAGGTGCATTTTGTGGATATACAGAAGCTGGTTTCCTCAATGACGTTGGAAGAAAAGGCCGGGATGCTCAACGGCCTGGACTTCTGGCATCTCAAGGGCGTCGGCCGCCTGGGAATCCCATCGGTCATGGTCACGGACGGCCCGCACGGACTGCGCAAGCAGGCCGGCCAGGCCGACCACCTGGGCCTGAACGCCAGCGTGCCGGCGACGGCCTTCCCGACGGCCGCCGCGCTTGCCTGTTCCTACGACCGCGAGCTGGTCGGCGAAGTCGGGCAGGCGCTGGGCGACCTCTGCCAGCAGGAGGACGTCGCCGTGATCCTCGGGCCCGGCGCGAACATCAAGCGCTCGCCGCTGTGCGGACGCAACTTTGAATACTTCTCCGAGGATCCGTTCCTGACCGGCGAAATCGCCGCGGCGCACATTCAGGGCGTGCAGAGCCGAAACGTCGGCACGAGCCTGAAGCACTTCGCCATGAACAATCAGGAGACCCGCCGCATGACCGTCGACGTGAACTGCGGCGAGCGCGCCATGCGCGAGATCTATCTGGCGGGCTTTGAGCGCGCGGTGAAGAAGGGCAAGCCCTGGACGGTGATGTGCTCGTACAACAAGATCGACGGCGTCTACTCCAGCGAAAACCCCTGGCTGCTGCGCAGCGTGCTGCGCGGCGAGTGGGGCTTCGACGGCTTCACGATGACCGACTGGGGCGCCTGCAACGACCACGTCCGCGGCATCGCCGCCGGTCTGAACCTCTCCATGCCGTCGCTGGGCGACGCGGCCGACGCCGACGTCGTGCGCGCCGTGCGCGAGGGCCGGCTCGACGAAAAGGCCGTCGACGAAGCCGTGGCCGAGGTGCTGAACGTCGTCTTCCGCTACGCGGAAAACCGCAAAAAGGATCCGGACTTCTCGCTCGGCGCGCAGCACCACCTAGCGCGCAAGGTCGCGCGGGAGTGCGCGGTGCTGCTCAAGAACGACGGAACCCTGCCGCTTTCGTCGAACGCAAAGATCGCGTTCATTGGCGCGTTCGCCGAAAGTCCGCGCTATCAGGGCGGCGGCAGCTCGCACATCAACGCCTATGAAGTCACCTCGGCGCTCGAAGCGGTGCGCTCGGTGGCGAAGGTCGCCTATGCGCCGGGCTATGCCGCCGAATCGAACGACACCGACCCCGCGCTGCTCGCCGAGGCGGTCGCATTGGCCAAGGAGTCGGACGTCGCCGTGGTGTTCGCCGGCCTGCCGGATTCGTTTGAGTCCGAGGGCTTCGACCGCACGCACCTGCGCATGCCCGACTGCCAGAACGAACTGATCCGCGCGCTGTGCGCGGTCAACTGCCACGTGGTGGTCGTGCTGCACAACGGCGCGCCGGTCGAGATGCCGTGGGCGGACGACGTCTCCGCCATCCTCGAGATGTACCTGGGCGGGCAGGCCGTCGGCGGCGCGTCGGTCGACCTGCTGTTCGGCGCGGTCTCGCCCAGCGGCAAGCTGGCCGAGACGTTCCCGATGCGGCTGGAGGACAACCCCTCCTATCTCAACTTCCCCGGCGAGGGCGACCATGTCGACTACGCCGAGGGGCTGTACGTCGGCTACCGCTGGTACGACGCGCGCAGGATGCCGGTGCGCTTCCCGTTCGGCCACGGCCTGAGCTACGCGACCTTTGAATACAAAAACCTCCGCCTGAGCGCTGGAACGCTTGCGCAGGACGGCACGCTCGAGGTCAAGGTCGACGTGACGAACACCGGACGCATGGGCGCCAAGGAGATCGTGCAGCTGTACGTCCACTCGGCGCACGAGGGCGTCTCGCGCCCGGTTCAGGAGCTGAAGGGATTTGAAAAGGTCTACATCGCCCCCGGACAGACCGAGACGGTTTCGTTCAGTCTCTGCCGCCGCGCGTTTTCCTATTATAATCCCGACATTCACGACTGGTACGCTGAGGGCGGGAAGTATGAGCTGCGCGTGGGCGCCTCGTCGCGCGACATCCGGCTGACGGCCGAGGTCGAGCTGGAGCCGGGCAAGCCGCTGCCGGTGCGCGTCACGGCGGACACCACGTTCGGCGACATCCGCAAAATCCCCGGCGCAGACGAGGCGCTTCAGCCGGTCATCGGCGGCATCATGCAGGCATTTGGCACCATGGACAACGCCTCGATGGGCGGCGCGGCCAACGAGATGGCCAATGCGATGGTGCGCGACATGCCGCTGCACGGGCTGAAATCCTTCAGCAACGGCCAGCTGACCGACGAAGGCATCGAGGCGATGGTTCGTCAGCTCAACGAAATTCAAAAATAACAGGCAAAAGAGGGACGACAGATGATCTTTGAAAAAAATGACAAAATCGTGTTCATCGGCGATTCGATTTCCGACTACGACCGCGCGCGGCCCATCGGCGAGGGGCTGAACGACGCATGGGGCCACAGCTACGTCGCCGACGTCGGCGCGCTGCTCGGCAGCGCCTATCCGGAGCTTCACCTGCGGGTGGTCAACATGGGCATCGGCGGAAACCAGGTGCGCCATCTCGACGCGCGGTGGCAAACCGACGTGCTCGACCTGAATCCCGACTGGGTCAGCGTGCTGATCGGCATCAACGACGTCTGGCGTCAGTTCGACACGCCGGTCATGACCGAAAACCACGTCTCCCCCGAGGAATTCCGCGAGACCTATGCCCGGCTGATCGACCGGACGCTGCCGCGCGTCAAGGGCATGATCCTGATGACGCCGTTTTACATCGAGCCCAATCCGGCCGACGCCATGCGCGCGCGGATGGATGAATACGGCGCGATTGTCAAGGAGCTGGCGATGGCGCGCGGGCTGATCTCGGTCGACCTGCAGGCTGGCTGGGAT
>MHCFC02800__coassemble_820_pt1 | contig 13616 bp, 12 predicted proteins | sample MHCFC02800__metabat2_low_PE_014 | metagenome-assembled genome bin MHCFC02800 | reverse complement strand
CTTCTCGGATGGCGGGCTTTCCTTCCTCAACGGAGTCGGAGGAGGCACGAGGGAAATTCGCATCTGCCGCGCCGGGAATGGGGGATCAATGCTCCAATTCCTGCAGCGCGTCGCTGACGCGGGCGAGTTCTTCCAGCGAGAGCGCCTCGCCGCGAACGCGCCCGTCAATCCCGGCGCGGTCGAGGACGTCCGCCGCCTGCTGCGCCGAGAGGCCAAAGGCGCTCTTTAAGTTGTTGGCCAGCGTCTTTCGGCGCATGGCGAACGCGGCGTGAATGGTGCGCAGGAACGCGGCTTCATCGGCGGGGCGGACGGGCGGCTCGGCATAGCGCGCGATTTCCAGAAAGCAGGATTCGACGTGCGGCGGCGGGTCGAACGCCGCGGCGGGCACGTCCTCGAGCACGCGCGCCGCGCCGTAGTGGCGGACGATGGCCGCCAGCGCGCACCACTGCTTGCAGCCCGGGTTGGATAAAATCCGCTCGGCGGCCTCGCGCTGCACCATGATGTCGATGCGCTCCGGCCGGCGGGCGCAGGTCGTGAGCCTGAGCAGGATGTCGGCGGTGATATAATAAGGCAGATTGGCGACCACGCGATAGGGCGCGCCGCCGAACGCACCGTCCACCAGCGTACCGGCGTCGCACTTGAGGAAGTCGGCGTAGAGGACGGAGGCGTTTTCGTGCGGCGCGAGCACGCTCTCGAGCACCGGCCGGAGCCGCTCGTCCACCTCCACGGCCAGCACCCTCTGCGCCCGGCCGGCCAGCAGCGCCGTCATCACGCCCGCGCCCGGGCCGATTTCCAGCACATTGTCCTGCGCGGAGACGTCCGCCAGATCCAGCAGGTGCGAAAGCAGCGCGTCGTCGAGCAGGAAATTCTGGCCCAGCGCGTGCGACGTGCGAAAATCGTGCCTGTCCAGCGCGACGCGGGCGCGCAGGCCAGCCGAGGGCATGAGGGGCATGGCGTGTCCTCCTGAAGAGATGTCTTATTTCGTTCCGTAGAGCCGGTCGCCGGCGTCGCCGAGGCCGGGCACGATGTACTTGTTTTCGTTGAGGTATTCGTCGATGGCGGCGATGTAAATGTCGACGTCCGGATGCGCTTCCTGCACCGCGCGGACGCCCTCCGGGCAGCCGACCAGGCACATCAGCGTGATCGACTTGCAGCCGCGCTGCTTGATGAAGTTGATCGCGGCCACGGAGGAACCGCCCGTCGCCAGCATCGGGTCGACGACGATCAGGTCGCGCTCGGCGACGTCCTTGGGCAGCTTGCAGTAGTATTCCACCGGCAGGTGCGTCTCGGGGTCGCGGTACAGGCCGATGTGGCCGACCTTCGCCGCCGGGACGAGGTTCAGAATGCCGTCCACCATGCCCAGGCCGGCGCGCAGGATCGGCACGACGCCCAGCTTCTTTCCGGCGATGACCTTGGACTTGCACTTTGCCATCGGCGTTTCGATTTCGATTTCCTTCAGCGGCAGCTCGCGGGTGACTTCGTAGCCCATCAGCATGGAGATCTCCTCCAGCAGCTGACGGAAATCCTTTGTGCCGCAGTTCTTCTGGCGCATCAGCGTCAGCTTGTGCTGAATCAGGGGATGATCCACAACGTGTACCGTGCTCATGAAAAATGCCCTCCGTTTCGCCGCCGCGCGGCTTTTTATCATGAAGATTATACCGCGTTTTGCGCGCTGTGACAAGCGAATTTTCCGCGTTTTGCACGACTGTTTACATTTTGCCGGCCGCGGCCGGCGCGCTGGCATGGACTTCCAGCGGCCGTGAAGCCGACTTTTTAACGAAAGTTCATTGCAAAAAGCGCCGATTCGTGTATAATAGACGGTGAATGACCGATCGCGCCCACGCGATCCAAAAGGAGCCCGTGCGACCATGAATGAAGAAAAGCTCATCGACCGAGCCGCCCGCGGGGATGCCGCGGCGTTTAACGAGCTGCTGGGCGCGTATGAAAAGAAGATGTACGCCGTTTGCCTCCGCATGAGCGGGAACCATGAGGATGCGCAGGATTGTCTGCAGGAGACGATGCTGCGCGTTTATCGCGCCATTTCGGGGTTCAAGGGGCAGTCGACGTTTTCCACATGGCTCTATCGCGTGGCGATGAACACCTGTTTGGACGAGCTTCGCAAAAAGCGCAACCGCACGTCCACCTCGCTCGACGGCCTGCTGGAGGCTGGGTGGTCGCCCTCGGACGAATTTGACACGCCGGAGCGCCACGCGCTCAACCGCGAAAAGAGCGCCGAGATCCGCCGCGTGATCGCCGAACTGCCCGAGGACATGCGCGCCGCCGTCGTGCTGCGCGACATCGAGGGCCTGTCCTACGAGGAGATCGCGCGCGTGCTCGACATCAACGTCGGCACGATCAAATCGCGCATCAGCCGCGGAAGGGAAAAATTGCGTGAAAAATTTCAGTCGAAAGCGGAACTTTTTGACAGGCCAGACGTCTAAAGTATGAGACCATGGAAGGGAGGGAGACAGGTGAACTGTTCGGAGTTTCAGAAGCTGCTGGACGCCTATATCGACGGCGAGCTGGACGGGGTTCAACGCGCGGAATTTGAAGCGCACACCGCAAAGTGCGATTCGTGCGCGCAGGCGCTTCGCGCGGCGGAGCAGCTTCGGGACTTTCTTGCGCACATGAACGACGAACTCGCCGTGCCGCTGCCCGCTCAGGCCGCGTGGCGAAAGGCGGTTCGCGCCGAAGCGCGCAAACGGCGCATGAAGCGCGTCTATGCGGCGTGCGGCGCGGTTGCGGCGGTGTGCGCAGTCACGATCGGAACCGTGGCGATGCTCGGGTCGAACCCGGTCGCGCCCAATGCCGAACCGCGCAGCGTCGCCTATGTGGAGGCCGACGGCATCTCCGACGAGGCGGTGCTCGAAGACCCGGTCGCAATGCTGGGCGCGTCGGATGAATCGGCGGCCATCGCCTATGTCGACCGGACGGTGGTGAGCGAGGACGCCGCCGCTGCGCGCGGATACCTGCTGGACATCGTTGCCGAATACGGCGGCACGGTGGCTTACGAGGCGGAGACCGACGAGGGCGCGCGCGTCTACGTTCAGATTCCCGGGGAAAACGTCGCGGATTTCTTGAGCGCGGTGGATCACCTGGGCGTCGAACCGGAAGAAGATGCGCCGGCCGTGGATGCGGCGGCGCAGACGGTGGGAATTTGCGTGATTCTTGCCGAGATTTGATGTGCAAAAGAGGTGAACCGCGATGAGGAAGGTCTTGGCGGCGATTTTGGCCGCGATGTTGCTGTTGAGCTGTGCGGCGCTGGCTGAGGAGGCCGGCGCGCCGGTGATGACCGTCTACGGTTCGGGCGTGGTGAGCGTGCTGGCCGATCAGGCGACGGTGGTGCTGGGCGTCGAGGAGAAGGCGGAGGACGTGCTCGAAGCGCAGAACGCCGTCAACGAGAAGATCAACGCCATCTACGACGCGCTGATCGAATACGGCGTTGAGCCGAAGAACATCGGAACCGATCGGATCAACATCTCGGCAAATTATTCTTATCCGCTTGATATTCAGGTATTGGACGGCTATACGGCGTCGAACACCCTCGAGGTGCGAACCACGGACATCGATTCTGTGGGCGAGATCATCGATGTCGCCTTTGAGGCGGGGGCGAACGAGCTCAACGGTGTAAACCTCTCCGCCAGCAATACCGAAGAGGCCAAGCAGCAGGCGCTGACGCTGGCGGTGCAGAACGCCATGACCAAGGCGCAGACGCTGGCGGATGCCGCGGGCGTGGGCATCGGGTCCATTTTGTCGATTGAGGAACAGCAGAGTTCCAGCTATTATGGCGCCGACGCGGGCGCTGCCTATATGAACATGCGGGACGAGGCGGAGTCGGCGTCCACGCTCGTGCAGGCGAGCACGATTGAGGTCAGCGCGTCGGTGGTCATGGAGTTTGAGATGGGCGCGAACGGCTGATTGAAGAGCGCCGAAGTGGGATAAGATAAGAGGGTGTTTGAAAATCCCTGAAGACGCAATTCCGGTGCCTTATGCGTCCGTTTCGCGCTGTGAGTTCTCGACTTGGCGCCGCTGAGCCTGCGAATTCTCCGCTGAAGCGGACGGAAATCCGCTCGAAGTTGCGCTTTCCCTTTCAAACACCCTCTGGGCGTGGTGGGCAATTCCCTGCACGCCCTTTCGGTTTGCCGGGCGATGTCCGGCGATCAAAAGCATTCGCGGGAGGCTGTGAGGATGGACAACGAACTCGACCTCGTCGTCTTTGAGGACGACGATGGCAACGAACTGACCATGGAAGTGCTGGACTACCTGTTCTACGAAGGCAAGGAGTACGCGCTGCTGACCGAGTACAACGAGGACGGCTACGATGAGGACGAGGCGCTTGAGGCGTTCGTCATGGAGGTTCGCCCCCTCGAGGACGACGACGAAAACGAGGAATTCGTCCCCGTGGACGAGGCGCTCGCGGCGCGCCTGATGGAGATCTTCGAGAACAGCGGTTTTGACGACGACATGGACGACGACTTTGACGACGATGCAGACGAATGATTGACGGAACCGGCGGGGAAGCGATTTGCTTCCCCGCTTTTCTGTGGCGCGCGGCGGTGCGTTTGCCCGTCCGATTGCGGTCTCTGCGATGGGGGCGGCGTGCGGCGGATCCGGCATTTTTGCAAAACAGGCTTGCTTTTCTGGCGCGCGCGTGCTATAATGCGCGCGATTCATGGGGAGGGTTGCCGAATGACGCAGCGGGAACAGGCCGCGATGATCTGCCGGATGCTGGGCATCCCCGGCGGGCCGATACTGGACATGCGGAGGAATCCGAATTCGGGCATGAACAACGACACGTGGATCGTGCGCACCGCGGCGGGCGCATACCTCTGCCGCGTGCCGGGCGAGGGGACGGGCCTGTTTTGCAACCGGATGCAGGAGAAGCGCGCCTATGAGCAGCTTTCGCCCATGGGGCTGACCGACGGGCTGATCGGGTACGATGCGCGCACCGGCGCGAAGCTCACGGTGTTCTATCCCGGCAGCCGGACGTGTGATCCGCGCAGCCGCGAGGATTGCCGCCGGGCGATGCATTTGCTTCGCTGGCTGCACGGCTGCGGCGCGAGGCTGATGGGCGTGGACAATCCGCACTCGAGGCTCGTTCGCTATGCGCGCATCGCGGAAGAGGCGGGCGCAGAGCTTGCGAAGGACGGCCGTTTCCGCAGGGCGGCGGCACGGCTGTGGACGCTGCGCGGGCATTTTGAGACGCCCGAGGCGGCGCTACGCCCCGTTCACGCGGACTTCCTTCCGGACAACGTGCTGATCCGGCCGGATGGCCGCGCGGTGCTGATCGACCTCGAATTTGCCTCGATGGGCAATCCGATGGGCGATCTTGCGGACTTCTGCCACGACGCGTCGCTTTCGCAGGATGAGTGTGCTGCGCTGCTCGCGGACTATCTTGAGCGCAGGCCCGAACAGGAGGAATGCCGCGAGCTGTTTCTCTACTGCGCCTGCGTCGCGCTGATGTGGAGCGCATGGGCGGCGTTCAAGGCGTGCGCCGGGGGAAAGGACGGGGCGTTTTTTGCCGGCTATCGCGACCGGTCGATCGACTATGCCTGCGCGGCGCTCGATTGGATGGACGGCTGTCCGATTCTGCGGCGCTGACCTGCCGTATAGGCGGAGGGCGCAACGCCTTGTAAAAATATGCCCCTTATGGTACAATGCGCTGACCTGCCGGCCTGGGCGGAGGAGCGCTGCGATCCGACGCGCCCGCGGTTGCTCTGGCGGCAAGCAGCCCCGGTTCATATTCGGGGACGGCGCGCGAATTGAAGGGCAAAGGATTCATGCCGTGGGCGCTTACACATTTGTGGCTTTTCTGCGCATTGACGATCCGCCATATGCCACAACTGCCGTCGGATTGGACATTTATTTTGTTTTATTTCACGCAAATTGGAAGAAAATGGTTGACTTTGGACGCTGCGTCTGGTATACTTACGTTATCTGGCTGAGTAGCGTCAGTCAAGATTTTCAAATAAGGAGCGTATTCTCATGAAAAAGCTGCTTGCACTTGTGATGGCTGTAATGATGATTGCGTGCGCGATGCCAGCGATGGCGGAGAGCACCGGCGACGCGTATGTCTTCTGGTACACGTTCTCGGACGTCTATCTTTCCAGCGTTCGCGAGGCGTTGGATTCGGCGCTTGAGACGGCGGGCATCACCTACGTCGATCAGGACGCGAACGCCACCCAGACCACTCAGACCGACCAGATTTCCTCCGCAGTGGCTTCCGGCGCCTCGATTCTGATCGTGAACCAGTGCGAAACGGGCGCGGACGGCATTACGCAGAATATCGTGGACATGGCGTCCGCGGCGGGCATTCCGCTGATCTTCTTCAACCGTTCCGTCAGCCAGGAGATCGTCGAGAGCTACGACAACTGCGTCTTCGTCGGCACGAACTATGAAGAGGCGGGCATCATGCAGGGCCAGATGATCGGCGAGTACCTGGTTGAGAACTACGACGCGGTGGATCTCAACGGCGACGGCGTGATCTCCTATGTCATGTTCAAGGGTGACGAGTCGAATCAGGAGGCCATCGCGCGCACGGAGTACAGCGTGCAGTACGCCAATGAGGCGCTCGTTGCGGCTGGCCATCCGGAACTCTCCTTCTACGATGCCTCCAATGAGGCGGGCTACCTGGTCGACCAGAACGGCACCTGGTCGAACACCGCTTCTTTCGAGTACATGACCACGATCATGGCTCAGTACAACGAGGCCAACGGCAACATGGTTGAGCTGGTCATCGCGAACAACGACGACATGGCCTACGGCGCGGTGATGGCGCTGCAGAATGGCGGCTACAACCTCGGCGACGGCGAGAGCACGACCATCCCGGTCTTCGGCGTGGACGCGACCGATACCGCCAAGGAACTCATCGCTGCGGGCCAGATGACCGGCACGATCGCGCAGGATGCGGAAGGCATGGCGGACGCCATCTCGACGATCGCCTCCAACATGCTCTCCGGCGCGGAGATGTTCGAGAACCTGAACGAGGCGTATGTGCTGGAAGGCGATTGGAAGGTTGCCATTCCGTACAGCGTCTACACCGGCGAATAAGCCAGAGCAGATCGCTCTTTGAGCGACAGAACGTAAGGGCGCGGCCATGCGGCAACGTAGGCCGCGCCCTCAACAATGCGCAGAGGAGGCAGAAGGATGCAGCAAAGCGGATCGGCGCTTTTGCGCATGGAGGGCATCAGCAAGGAATTTCCAGGCGTAAAGGCATTGGACAACGTGTCGCTGACCGTTCGCGCGGGCACCGTGCACGCCCTGATGGGCGAGAATGGAGCGGGCAAGTCCACGCTGATGAAATGCCTGTTTGGAATGTACAAGAAGGATGAAGGGCACATTTATCTGGATGGCACCGAGGTCGATTTTAAGAATTCGCGCGATGCGCTGGATCACGGGGTCGCCATGGTGCACCAGGAACTGAACCAGGCGCTGAAGCGCAACGTCATGGACAACATCTGGCTGGGGCGCTATCCCCGGCAGGGCAAGTGCAACCCCTTCATTTCGGAGCGGAAGATGTACGCGCAGACGAAAGAGGTGTTCGACGAACTGGACATCAACATCGATCCGCGCAGGCGAATGAGCACGATGCCGGTTTCGCAGCGGCAGATGGTCGAAATTGCGAAGGCGGTTTCGTTCAATGCGCGCGTGCTGGTGTTCGATGAACCGACGTCGTCCCTGACGGAGACGGAGGTCGAGCATCTGTTCCGCATCATCGACATGCTCAAGAAGCGCGGCTGCGCGATCATCTACATCTCCCACAAGATGGAGGAGATCCTGCGCATCAGCGACGAGGTGACGATCATGCGCGACGGCCGGTGGGTGGCGACCAAGCCGGCGAGCGAATTGACGATGGAGGAAATCATCCGCCTGATGGTCGGCCGCGAGCTGACGGATCGCTTCCCGCCGAAGGACAACGTCGTTTCCGACGAGGTCGTCCTGGATGTGAAGGGCATCAGCGGCATGTATTCGCGTCTGCGCGATGTCTCCTTCCAGCTCAAGCGCGGCGAGATCCTCGGCGTGGCCGGGTTGGATGGCTCGGGGCGCACGGAGCTGCTGGAAACGATTTTCGGCGAGGCGACGCGCGACGGCGGCACGATCGAGAAGGACGGCAAGGTGATCAAAAACCGCTCGCCGCGCGAGGCGATTTCCCATGGCTTGGCGCTGCTGACCGAAGAGCGCCGTGCGACGGGCATTTTCGGCATACTGACCATTCGCGAAAATACCGTCATCGCCAGCTTGAAGCGCTATACCGTGGGCAAATTCATTCTTTCCAAGCGAAAGATGGCCAAGGCGACGGATTGGTCGATCAACGCCATGCGAATCAAGACGCCGAGCCAGATGACAAAGATTCAGTCGCTGTCCGGCGGCAACCAGCAGAAGGTCATCTTTGGCCGCTGGATGCTGACCCAGCCGGACGTGCTGCTGCTCGATGAGCCGACGCGCGGCATTGACGTCGGCGCAAAGTACGAGATCTACCAGCTGATTCAGAACATGGTCAAGGAAGGCAAGGCAGTCATCATGGTCTCCTCGGAAATGCCGGAACTGCTGGGCATTTGCAACCGGATACTGGTGATGTCGGGCGGCCGTCTGGCCGGCGAGGTCGACGCATCGACCGCCACGCAGGAACAGATCATGACGCTCGCGGCGAAGTACGCATAACGCTTGAGGAGGACGGACATATGGAAAAGGCAAAGGGCCACGCTCAGGTTCGGCGTGTAGGAAACTGGTTGCTGGATCACGCAATGATCGTCATTATCATCCTTGCGGTGATCTATATCCAGACGCAGCGGCCGACGTTTCTCGGCTGGGCGTCGATCGTCAACATTATCTCGCTGACAGCGTCGAGGCTTCCGATGGCGTTGGGCATCGCCGGCGCGATCATCCTCACGGGTACAGACCTTTCTGCGGGCCGCGTCGTCGGCCTGACGGCTTTCGTTTCGGCGATCTTCCTCCAGCGCACGGGAATCGTCGGAAAGTTCCTCGAAAATATGGGCACGCAGAATGTCGTGCTGGTGCTCATCCTGACGATGGCGCTGGGCGCGCTGATCGGCCTGATCAACGGCTTCTGCGTATCGAAGTTCAAGCTGCATCCGTTCATCGTGACGCTGTCGACGCAGCTGATTACCTACGGAACGTATCTGACGCTCTCCAACGCGTCGCAGATCTCCAACCTCGACCCGAGCTACACCACGAATCTCGTCACCCGGACGCTGTTCCGCGTCCAGACCTCGCCAACGCCGACCTATGTACAAGTGCCGGTCTATGTGCTTTTGGCGGTTATCGTCACGATCGTGATGTGGTTCATCTGGAACAAGACGGCCTTCGGCAAGAATATGTTCGCCGTCGGCTCCAATGAGGACGCCGCGCGCGTATCGGGTGTCAACGTGACGCTGACGATCATCGGCGTGTTTGCGTTGGCGGGCGCGATGTACGGCTACACCGGCTTCGTCGAGGCCGCGCGTCTGGGCGCGTCGACCGGTTCGCTGGGTTTGAACTATGAGCTGGACGCCATTGCGGCGTGCGTCATCGGCGGCGTTTCGTTCGTCGGCGGCATCGGCAAGATCAGCGGCGTCATCCTGGGCGTGTTCATGATGCAGCTCATCATCTCCGGCATGACCTTCCTGGGCATCTCCGGAAACACGACCTACATCATCAAGGGCCTCGTCATTCTCGTCGCTTGCGCCATCGATATGCGCAAGTATCTGGCGAAGAAGTGAGCCCATCTGTGCAAAATGCCGCGGCGGCGAAGGCCGTGCGGGATTTTGTTCCTGCACCCTGTGCAGGCGGGCTGTCCGCCGCCCACTGTGAACGGGGCCGCTTTGCGAATTGGCAAAGCGGCCCCGTTGTCATGGAATGGTTTCGCTGAATGCTAAATTTCTTTGGCGCCGAATCGGTGATGAATGGGCGACGCTTTTTTCGGTATCTGCAAAAGTGCGGCGCGCGGGGAAAACGCGCGCCGCATGGACAATGGGATGGAGGAGTATCTATCGTAAACGGCCGGACGCGCCGCATGGCGAACCCCTTCGGCGCGGCGCGCCGGCCGGAATCGCAGCGGGGATTCCGCGCCTCCGGCCCTCTCTGTTGGGGACCGGAGGCGGCGTATTCCGAAGGTCAGTGGGTCGAGACCCCGCTGACGATGCGGTAGTAGACGTTGGCGGTGACCAGATAGGTGATGACGTAGAAGATGGAGAAGAAGAGCATCGTCGCTCCGGTGCAGATCAGCAGCAGCGACACGTCCGTCAGGCCAAATACCAGCATCACCCGCTGGACGATGAAGAATGCCATGCCCGTGTGGATGCAGGCGACGATCAGCGGCAGGAAGAACACCGTGAGCACCTGGCTGTTGATGCTGCGGCGGATCTCGCGGTCGTCTAAGCCGACGCTGCGCATGATGGCGTAGCGCGTGCGGTCGTCGTAGCCCTCGGAAATCTGCCGGTAGTACATCATCAGCACCATCGCCATCACGAACAGCAGCCCGAGGAAGATTCCGAGGAACATCAGCCCGCCGTTCATGGCGTAGTACGACTGCCGGCCCGTGTAGCGCGCGGTGGTGTAGGAGTGGTCGTAGGCGTCGCGCAGCGCGGCGATGACGTCGTCGCCGGCGGCGGCCAGATCCGCATCGCTGAGCGGAATGTCAAACGCGAACACGCGGGCGAGCTCGGAGGCGGCGTTTCCATAGGCTTCCTTCTGCATGGCGTCGATCCGCTCGACCACCTGCATGTCGCGCACGACGAATATGACCGGTTCGGTGAACGCGACGCCCGTGGACAGGTAGGGGAACGAATCGATCCGGCCGGCGATGCGCATCGAGAGGCCGTCGAGGTTGACGGTTTCGCCGTCGGGGACGCTGCCGTACACCAGCACCTCGTCGGCGCCGGGCATGGGCAGCTCCGAATCCGGCGCGAGGGCGAGGTAGTCCTCGTAGGGAAGGACTGCGATGGCCGCCATCGTGCCCTCGTAGTAGTCGAAATTGGAATCGTCGAACACGAACGTGTTGCCCTCGCGCCCGGCGGTAAAGCTGATCGTGCGGAAGCTGACGTAGTTCTCCGGCTCGACGCCGTGGCGGGCGAGGGCGGTCTCGATGACCTCGCGGCCGCGCGCGTCGGTGTCCTCGATCAATCCGCGGTCTTCAAACTGGATCTCGTGGGAGTAGACCTTTGCGATGGTGTCCTCGGTGCCGATGGCGAGCGACACGGTCGAGGAGGCCATGACCAGCACCATCGTGGAGAGAATGCAGATCGTCGCCAGGCCGGAGGCGTTCTGCTTCATGCGGTAGATCATGCCGGAGACGGAAATGAAGTGGTTTGGCTTGTAGTAGTAGCGGCGGTTTGCGCGCAGCATTTTGAGCACCGCGATGCTGCCGGCGATGAACAGCAGATAGGTGCCGATGATGACGAGGGTGACGGCCAGAAAGAACAGCGTGAACGCCTGAAGCACGTTTTGCGTGGTGACGGAGATCCAGTAGCCGCCGCCCAGGCAGAGGACGCCGATCAGCGCCATCAGCCAGCGCGTCTTGGGCTCGCGCTCGCCCTGCGAGGCGCTCTTGAGCAGATCGATCGCGCTCGACCGCGACATGCGCCTCAGTTCGACAAAATAGGACAGCGCATAGATGATGGCAAACACGATCAGCGTGGCCTCCGCCGCGGTTGGCACGAATTCCATTCCGAATTCCGCCTGTCCGCGAACCAGCTTGATCGCCACCAGCGCGACCAGCTTGGACAGACCCAGCCCGAGCGCGATGCCGGCCGCCATCGTCACGAGCGCGATGAACAGCGATTCATCCAGCATCATGCGCGCGATGTGGCGGCGCTCCATGCCGAGGATGTTGTACAGGCCGAACTCGTGCCGACGGCGCTTGGTCAGGAAGCTGTTGGTGTAGAACAGGAAGATCGTGGCGAAGATCGCGACGACGAACGCGCCGACAATCGTGTAGGACTTGAGCGTCGCCGCGCCCTTGACGCTGTCGAGCGTGTGGCCCACCGAAATCGCGCAGACGATGTAGAACATGGCGATGGTGAACGTGCAGGCCAGCAGGTAGGGGAAGTAGAACTTCCGGTTGCGCCGGATGTTAGACAGCGCGAGGCGCAGATAGAAGAACTTACGCATTGCGCACACCACCCGTCGCGATCATCGCCAGCGTGTCGGAGATCCGCTGGAACATGTCGGCCACGCTCAGCTCGCCGCGGTAGAGCTGGTGGTAGACCTGCCCGTCCTTGATGAACAGCACGCGCGAAGCATGGCTGGCGGCGCGGGTGGAGTGGGTGACCATCAGGATCGTCTGGCCGGCGGCGTTGATGTCGTTGAAGATGCGCAGCAGCTGGTCGGTCGCGCGGGAATCGAGCGCGCCGGTCGGCTCGTCGGCCAGGATCAGCTGCGGCTCGGTGATCAGCGCGCGGGCGACGGCGGCGCGCTGCTTCTGCCCGCCCGAGATCTCGTAGGGGTATTTGTACAGGATGTCCGAGATGCCCAGCCGCTTCGCGATCGGCGTCAGCCGGCGGTTCATCTCCGGATACTGCTTGTGGCTCAGCACCAGCGGCAGCAGGATGTTGTCCTTGATCGAGAAGGTGTCCAGCAGGTTGAAGTCCTGAAATACGAAGCCCAGATTTTCGCGCCGGAAGGCGGCCATCTCGCGCTCGCCGATGGAGGAGAGCGGGCTGCCGTTGAGCAGCACCTCGCCGCTGGTCGGGCGGTCGAGCGCCGCCAGGATGTTGAGCAGCGTCGTCTTGCCGCTGCCCGATTCGCCCATGATGGCGACGTATTCGCCGCGCTCGACGGAAAAGCTGACGTCGGTCAGCGCATGAACCTGCACGCCGCCGAAGCGGGTGGAATAGGTCTTTTTAACATTTTTGACTTCGAGAATCGACATGGTGTGTCCTCCCTTGCGGTTGATGGCACCATTATACTGGATCCAAACCCGCCGTTCCATTTCTTTGGCTTACATTTTGGCCGCCAGACTTACATTTTTGTAAGCCTTCGGGCAAAAAGGAGCCGGACGGAGCCGCGAGGGCCCGCCCGGCCGGCTTGTCCAATCCCATGGGGAGCGAACACCTTTTGCATCGCGATCGCCACGGCGGCGCGCAGGCCGTCCAGCTTCAGTCCAGCGTTTCGATGATCTCGCCGTCGCCCTCGCGCAGCGCCTGAAAGATCTCGGCCATGGAGTGCACAGGGCGGGAAAAGCGCATCGCCCCGCCGCGAACGTCCTCGGCGTGATGGGCGTCGGAGCCGGCCAGCTTGAGCAGGCCGTGCGCCTCCGCCTCCTCCAGCGCGCGCCGGTTGAACGCCGGCGACTGGTTCTGGTGGTTGTAGACCTCGTAGGCCTCCACTGAATCCGGATCCGGCTTGAAGTCCGGGATGTACCACGCCCGCCGGTAGGGATGCGCGTGCACGATCAGTCCGCCGGCCTCGGTCACGCGGCGGATGTACTCCGCATAGGGCGCTTCGGCGATGTCGGGATTGTCCAGCAGAAACGATTCGTCCAGCCCGTAGGTCAGCAGCTCCGGCCCGTCCGTGTACGTCTCCCATCCGCGGATGACCTCGAGGCCGATTCGGTCGCCGACCGCCTTGGCGGCATAGTATCCCCGAAACAGATAGTCCACGCGCTCGCGCCATGGCAG
>MHCFC02800__coassemble_809_pt1 | contig 13868 bp, 17 predicted proteins | sample MHCFC02800__metabat2_low_PE_014 | metagenome-assembled genome bin MHCFC02800 | reverse complement strand
ACTTCACCGTCTGCCGCAGATGCGCGCGCTTCTCCCGGGGATCGCGCAGGCCGGCGTAGCGGATCTGCCGCACGCGCGGATCCGGCGGTGCGTCATCGTCGCAGAAACCCATGCCTTGGACGAATACCGGGTCAAAGCGGCCGATGAAATAGCGGCCGGCAAGCGCGCCGGTGGCGAAGCATTCCAGCCACGCCCGGATGTTCCCGGAGACGATGTAGCGGTGGTTAACGCCGGTCATGGCCAGCATGGGCGGCCGGCCTCCATCGTCGCGGATGCGCTGCATCTGATCGGCCACGTTCTCGTAGATGTGCCGGTCGCTGATCTCGAAGATCATGTCGCCGTGTTCCAGCACGGACAGGTGCCTGCGCCGGATCAGCCCGCGCACAAAGGCCTCGGCCGCCTTGTCCGGAACGTCCGCGTCCGCGGACGGAGAGCCGTGCATACCGGCTGTGCCGGCTCGAAGCCCGCCGCCCGCCGCAGGCGCGGCGGGGCGGAGATCGCTCCTGTAGCACAGCCTTCCCGCCTGCTCGATGATGGCAAGCCCGCCGCGCCGCTCGTCTCGCGGCAGGACGTCGAACGATGCGTCGATGATTCTCATTTTTGCTCCACCAGCCCTTCTTCCTTTGCAAATTCGTGGGCGCCGATGACGTACAAATTGCCGAGCGGCGCCTTTTCGCGGTCATTCTCCTTGAAGACGATCGCGCTGCGCCCCAGCTCCAGCGTGATTCTGAAGGGAATGCGCGCGTCCGGCTTCCGGCGAATTGCGCTGCTCCAGACCGTCGCGACGTCCCGCATTCTCCGCGCATCGTTTGGCCGCTTCGCCATGCCGGCAGCGGCTTTCAGCTGCTCAGGCGTGGACAGTGTGTAAATCTTCATGCTGCCGTACCTCCGTAATTTCCACCTCGACGCGGGGAATCTCCGCGTAATACTTTTCGATGACCATGCTGACGATCTGGGCGTCGTCCTTGTAGGCGATGCCGTTCAGGCTGTCGGCGACGATCTTGCCGATGTTGTCGCAATCCGGCTTCTTTGTGGGGCGGATCGCGCCGGACAGCTTCGCCGCGCGCTTTTTCCGGCTGTCGGAGCTGGCCAGCGCGCAGTAGCAGACCATGCTAGAGCCGCCTGTAGACCTCGATGTCCTCCTGCGGCACGTTGTACGCTGTGCCATCGGCCAGCGGAATCGCGAACTCGCTGGGGGGTGGACTGAGGGCGCGGGGCCGGCGTGGAGCGCCCGGGATCGTGCGGCTCCGCGCATACATCATCTTCCCCTCTTGTATCTGGATTCTTTATGGATTAAATACAAGGGTTGTCCATGGTTTGAACGAAGGCAACGGCGCCTGTGCTCATTTTTCCGCCGGTCGAGTTTTTCCACAGGCGGATTTTTGTTTTCGTGCAGCTGAAAACGTTAAAATTCGCCGAATCCGGCGGTTTTCATCCCCCACCCCGGCTTGCGGGCAGGCGCTGCGGCCGCTATACTGGAGGCTGTGAAATGCAATGGAGGGATGAATGTGAACCGATCGGTTGCCAAACCATTGATATGGATTGCGGCGCTGGCAGCCTGCCTGGCGCTGTTCTGCTTCCCATCGATGGCCGAAGAGGCCGCCGGGACGCGCGTATTTGTCGACAGCCTCGGCCGCGAGGTCGAAATTCCGGCCGAAGTGGAGCGCATCGTCTGCACCGGCGTCGGCGCGCTGCGCTATGTCTGCTATATGGGCGCGCAGGACCGCGTGGTCGGCGTGGAGCAATATGAGACCGAGCCGACGATGCAGCGGCTGTACAACTACGTCAACTTCGAGCAGTTTTCGTCGCTGCCGGTGATCGGCATGAGCGGGGAGCCCGACGCGGAGGCGATCCTGAGCGCCGGCCCGCAGGTCATCGTCATGAGCGCCTACATCGACGGGGCGGACGACCTGCAGAGCCGCACGGGGATCCCGGTGGTCGTCGTGCCGACCTCGGACACCACGCTGGACGACGACGCCTTCGAGACCTTCCGCCTGCTGGGCGAGCTGTTCGGCATGGAGGAGCGCGCGGAGGCGCTGGCCGACTACCTGCACGGCATTGAGGACGACCTCGCCGCGCGGACGGCGGACATCCCCGAGGCGGACAAGCCGTCGGTCTACGTCTGCGGCGTGTCGTTCCAGGGCGCGCACGGCTTCGAGGGCACCGAGGCGCACTACGGCCCCTTCGAGCTGATCGGCGCGAACAATCTGGCCGATCAGACCGGCCAAGCGCTGGCGTTCGACATCGACCCGGAGCAGGTGCTCGCGTGGGATCCGGACATCATCTTCATCGACTTTAATGGCATGAACCTGATCTCGGAGGACTATGCCGCCAATCCGGACTTCTACAACGCGCTGACCGCCGTGCAGGAGGGCCGCGTCTACTCGCAGATCTCCTTCCGCTCGAGCGCGTCGAACCTCGAGACCGCGCTGGCGGACGCCTACTATGCCGGTACGGTGATCTATCCCGAGCAGTTTGCCGACATCGACATCGCCGAAAAGGCCGACGAGATCTTCACCATGCTGCTCGGCGAACCGGTTTATGACGACCTTGTGGAGAATGGCTATGCGTTCCGGCAGATCCAGCTCGGCGAATAGGCCAGGCCGCCCGGCCAGCGCGAACCGCACCCGAAGCGTCGCCTTTCTGGCGGCGCTCGCGTGCGTCCTGCTGGCGGCGGTTCTGCTCTGCCTGCGCGCGGGATCCTACGATACGCCCGTTGCGGAGCTGATCCGGGGGCTGTTTGGCCGCGCGGCGGACGAGCGGATCAACATCGTCGTCCAGAACAATCGCCTGCCGCGCATCCTGACGGCGATCCTCGCCGGGGCGGGGCTGGGCGTGTCCGGCTGCGTGCTGCAGGCAATCCTGCGCAACCCGCTGGCGTCGGCGTCGACGCTGGGCGTCTCGCAGGGTGCGAGCTTCGGCGCGGCGTTTGCGATCATCGCCGTCGGGTTGGGCGGCGCGGGCGGAGTGGGCGTGCCGCTGTTCGCGTTTGCGGGCAGCATGGCCGTCGCGCTGGTGATTCTGGCGCTTTCGCGGCTCAGGCAGATCTCGCCGGAGGCGATCGTGCTCTCCGGCGTGGCGATCAGCTCGATGTTCACCGGCGCGACGACGCTTCTGCAGTACTTTGCCGACGAGGTCGAGCTGCAGTCGCTGATGTTCTGGACGTTCGGCAGCCTCGGCAGCACAGACTGGGCGGACGTGCGGGTGATGGCCGCGGTGGTGGCGCTGGCGTGCGCTTACTTCTATATTCACCGCTGGGACTACAACGCGCTGCTCAGCGGCGCGGAGACCGCGTCGAGCATCGGACTGAACGTCCGGCGGCTGACGCTCGTCAACATGATCCTGTGCTGCTTTGTGGCGTCCACGATCGTGTCCTACATCGGACTCATCAGCTTCATCGGCCTGATCGCGCCGCACATGGTGCGGCAGGTGGTCGGCAACAACCACGTCTATCTCATTCCCGGATCGGCGCTCGCCGGCGCGGCGCTTCTGCTGCTGGGCGACCTGTTTGCGCGAATGGTCGTCAGTCCGGTGATTCTGCCCATCGGCGCGATCACGTCGTTCCTCGGCGGGCCGCTGTTTCTGTATCTGCTGTTCAGGGGGCGCAAGAGATGATGCTGAGCGTGAAGGATCTGGCCTTTCACTACCGCGGCGGCGGCGACATCCTCAAGGGGGTGTCGTTTGACCTCCCGGCGGGCTGCTGCGCGGCGGTGCTGGGCAACAACGGCGCGGGCAAGAGCACGCTGATCAAGTGCATCAACCGGATTCTGCGCGCCGACGCGGGCAGCGTGCGGCTCGACGGCGAGGAGCTGCTGACCATGCCGCACCGCGAGATCGCGCGGCGGGTGGCGTTCGTGGCGCAGACGGCGCCTAGGACGCAGATGTCGGTGTACGACATGGTGATGCTCGGCCGCAAGCCCTACATGAAGTGGACGTTTGGCGAGCAGGACCACGCCGTCGTCCGGGAGACGATGGTCCGGCTCGACCTGTGGGACATGCGCGAGCGGTATGTCGATCAGCTCAGCGGCGGCGAACAGCAGAAGGTCATGCTCGCCCGCGCGCTGGCGCAGCAGCCGAGGCTGTTGCTGCTCGACGAGCCGACGAGCAATCTCGATCTGCAGAACCAGTATCAGGTGCTCGGCATCGTGCGCGAGATCTGCCGCACGGCGGGCATCTCCGCGCTGGTCATCATCCACGATTTGAACCTCGCGCTGCGCTTCTGCGACCGGTTTTTGATGATGCGCGGCGGCGAGATCTGCGAATACGGCGATTCCAGCGTGCTCAACCGCGATTCCATCGGGCGGGTGTACCGCATCCGCGCCGACATCGCCGAGATGGGCGGCCGCAAGGTCGTGCTGGTGGACTGAAGGCGCGTTTCTCGAATGTGCCATAGAAGAAAGGTCAAGGAGAGAATATCGATGATGGACGAAAAGAAGCTTTGGGAGAAGTGCGCGGAGTTTCACGGCCACGTCTGCGGCGGGCTGACGATTGGCTACAAGGCCGCGCTGTACGCGATTGAGCTGTTGGAACTGACGTTTTCCGAGGATGAGCGCGTGGTGTGCGTCGCCGAGAACGACGCCTGCGGCGTGGACGCGATTCAGGTCGTGCTCGGCTGCTCCGTCGGCAAGGGCAATCTGCTGTTTCACATGCGGGGCAAGCAGGCGTTTTCGTTCTACAACCGAAAGACGGGAAAATCGGTGCGGCTGGTGCTGCGCGACCGGCCCGAGGGCATGACGCGCGAACAGTCGCTGCCCTACTATCAGGCGCTCGCGCCGAAGGACATGTTCTACGTCAAGCCCGCGACGATTGCGCTGCCTGAACCGGCGCGGATCTTCCAATCCTGCCGGTGCGACCGCTGCGGCGAGACCACCGGGGAAAACTGGATCCGCCTGAGCGGCGGGCAGAAGCTCTGCCTGGACTGCTATCAGGCGTATAACCGCTTCGACGTTTGAGCGTTCCGCCTTTGCGGGACGCCGCAGGAGGCGAGGGGACGGCGGCCAAAGCTGCCGTCCCTTTTTTGTGCCTTGCGGAAACGATGCAGACGTGGTACAATGGGAATGTTGGCGGCGCAAAGCGCGGGAAATGGAGGGGTGGCCATGGCGCTGATTCTGGAACAGTATGGCGAATACTTTGTCGCCCGTCCGGACGGCAGGGAGAGCTTTTTCGATCCGGACGCGCGCGAGTTTCTCGCGCTGAGTGCGGACGATCCGCGCGACCGAACCGGGCTGATCCCCATCCCGCCGTTTAACGAGGCTGCGGCGTATCGCCGCTATCTGGAGATCCACCGCATGGGGCCGCCGCCCGGCGCAAGTGTGGATCTGGCGCCCGCGGAGTGGATCGCGCGTGCGCGCGCACATGCCGAGCGGCATGAGAGCTTGCGGCGGATGGAGGGCTATGTGCGCGACCGCCGCGAGGCGCACATGTACCGTTGGGCGGTCGAAAACGGCATCGAGCACTGGAAGTTGTGCCTGAAGCCGGTCGAAGTCGACCTGATGGACATCATGGTCCGGCGCGACTGGGACGAGGTTCACCGCGTTCTGCACAACCATGCCCGGATGCAATTCCGGATCGAGGCCGAGGACGAGCGGATCTACAGGATCTTGCGGGATGCCGGCATGAGGCGGTGAGGGGGAACCGGGATGGCGATGCGGCTTATGCGGGACGCCTTTTTGCGCTGCGCGGGTGGGGAGGAGAGCGCGGGCTATTTCGATCCTTCGGAGCGCAGGTTTTTCCGGCTGAGAAAAGACGATCCGCGCGACCGCTCGGGTCTGATGCCGCTTCCGCAGCTGGACGAAGCGGCGCTCTGTCGGGAATACATGGAAATGCACGGATGCGATCAATTCCTTGAGGAATGCGGGGCGCTGCCGGAGAAGGAGTTTGTCGTGGCGGCGAGGTTTTATGCAGACCATCACGGTTTCGAGGAAGAATATACGGGGTTCATCCGAAGCCGGGTGGACGACCTCGCATACGACTGGGCGGTCGAAAACGGCGTCGAAAACTGGATGCTCTATCTGAAGCCGCTCGGCATTTCGCTGCAGGGGCGCAGCGATGCGGAGATTCGCAGGATTGCGTGGAACTACAATCGAGTCCAGGCGTGGATCGAGGCCGAGGACGAGCGAATCTACAAAATTCTGCGCGATGCCGGCATGAAGCCGCGCGAAGAACGGCGCATTGCGCACAATACAAAGGGGATGGAAGGATGAGCACATCGATTGACATGACGCGCGGCCGGCCGCTCAAGCTGATGGCGCGCTTCGCCGTGCCGCTGATCCTCTCGTCGCTGCTGCAGCAGGCGTATTCGCTGGCGGACAGCGCCATCGTCGGCTGGCTGATCGGCGTGGAGGCGTTCGCGGCGGTCGGGGCGTCGTCGTTCCTGAGCTGGCTGCCGACGAGCATGCTGATGGGCCTGTCGCAGGGTTTCGGCGTGCTGCTCGCGCAGCGATTCGGAGCGGGCGACCGCGAGGGACTTCGCCGGGCGACCCTGCTCTCGGCGGCGATGGCCTCGGTTGCGGCGCTGGCGATGACGGCGCTCGGCATCGGTTTTCTGACGCCGTTGCTGGTGGCGGTGCAGACGCCGGCCGAGATGATGGCCTATTCGGCGGACTACCTGCGCGTGGTCTTTTCGGGACTGCTCGCCACGGGACTGTACAACGTCGCGGCGTGCGCGCTGCGCGCGCGGGGCGACAGCCGGTCGCCGCTGATCGCGCTGGTGATTTCGACGGTCCTCAACATCGCGCTCGACTGGGCGCTGGTCGCCCTGGCAGGCATGGGGGTTGAGGGCGTGGCGCTGGCGACGGTGATCGCCCAGTGCGCTTCGCTGGCGTACTGCGGCGCGCAGATGCGCCGGACGCCGGCGTTTCCGCCCGCCGCGGTCGCGCCGATGACGTCCGGGATTGCGGCGCGGCTGCTCAAGCTCGGATTGCCGCCGATGGTGCGCGACGGCGTGGTCGCGGTCGGCGGACTGTTTGTGCAGCGCGCGGTCAACGGCTTCGGCACGGCGTTCGTCGCGGGCATGACGGCCGCGCAGCGCTACTTCTCGATGCTCGAGCTGGTTGGCGCGGGGCTGGACGGCTCGCTGGCGACGTTTGTCGCGCAAAACGCGGGCGCGGGGAATCGCGACCGCATTGCGGAGGGCACGCGTTCGGCGGTGCGGTTCGGCGTGGTGGCTTCGATCGTCACTGCGGTGCTCGCCGCGGTGCTCGCCCAGCCGCTGGTGGCGCTGCTGGTTGGCGGCGCGGAGGCGGAGGTCGTCAGCTATGGCGTGAACGCGCTGCGGTTTACGGCGCTGTTTCTGCCGGTGCTGTACCTGCTGTACATCTACCGCGCCGTGCTTCAGGGCATGGGGGATTCGATCACGCCCACGATCTCGGGCTTTGCCGAGCTGGCGATGCGCATGGCAAGCGTAATGCTGCTGCCGCCGCTGATCGGCCGGGGCGCGGCGTATATCGCAAACGGCATGGGATGGCTGCTCGCGGCGGCGGTGCTGATGGGCGTGTACTATGCCCGCAGGCGGAGGAGCCGGACGACGGACGATAGAAGGGACATTGGAGGAAACGGATGATATGAAGCGCGCACTGGTACTCAGCGGCGGCGGCTCGCGCGGCGCGTATGAAATCGGCGCATGGCAGGCGCTCGCCGAGCTGGGCGTGCGGCTGCACGCCGTGTACGGCACGTCGATCGGCGCGATCAACGCCGCCCTCGTCGCGCAGGGCGACCTCGACCTCGCAAAGGAGCTGTGGGCGCACATCACCGTCCGGCAGATTGTCGCCACCGACGAGGAGGACTTCTCCATCGACCGCATGGTCTCGCGCAAGCGCGACGTCGTGCCGTTCCTATTGGAGAACCACCGCCGGCTGCGCATGGACATCACGCCGCTGGAGAACATGGTGGCCAAGTATCTGAACGAGGGCCGCGTGCGCGCGTCGGGGATGGAGCTGGGCGTGATGACCGTCCGCGCGCCGCAGCTGCAGCCCGTGCCGGTGCGGCTCAGCGAAATGCCCGAGGGCCAGCTGGCCGACTGGGTCATCGCGTCGGCATCGTGCTTTCCGATTTTCCCGACGCGGCGCATCGGCGGCGAGCGGTACGTCGACGGCGGCTATTACGACAACCTGCCGATCGACATGGCCATTGCCGACGGCGCGGAGGAAATCGTCGCGGTGGAGCTGCACCCCGGATACACCCATCCCGAATACGCGCGGATGCCGTTTCTCCGAACGATCAAGCCGCTCAACGATCTGGGCGGGTTTCTCGACTTCAACCCGAAGCTCCTCGCCCGCGCGCGCCGGCTGGGCTATTGCGACGCGTTGAAGGCGCATCGCGCGCTCGACGGCGTGCGGTATGCGTTTACCGTCCAGTCCGATCTGCACGTCGCGCCGCCGGCGCGAAAGTTTGCGCGGAGGGTCGCCGCGTTTGACGCGGAGGCTGTGTCGCGCGCCGCGCTGCACGCCGCCGGCGAGGCCGACGCGCCGCTGATCTCGGCGATCTGCCGGGAGACGCCGCTGCGGGCGCTGACGTGGAAGGAGGCGTACCTGCGCGGGCTGGAGCTCTGCGCCGGGAAGATGGGGTTCCGGGAGGACGCGATCTACGATCCCGAAGCGCTGACGAAGCGGATGCTCGGCTTCGCGCGCGTGGGCGAGGCGGTCGAGCGGATGGACGAGCGCGGCGTCCGCATGGCGGCGCGGATGGGCGCGCGCGAACTGATCTCCTATCTCTACCGCGCGCTCGCCGCGCAGAACGAAATTCCTGCCGAGTGCGTGCGGGCGCTGGCGGAATATCCCGAGGAGACCGCTGCAGCGCTGTACCTGCGCTGCGCGGAGGAGGGCTGACGCGAGGGAAGTGTGCATGGGGCGCGCGCCTTGCCAGCCAAGTTCCCGCAGGTGTGCGCGAGCACGCCGAGCCCCTTTTGCGCTGAAGACCGTCTCCCGCGGCGCGTGCGTCGGAGACGGGGCGATTTTGCGCAGAGGCGGGGGAGGATGCAGACCGCCCTGCGCGCGCCGAGCTTTCACTTCCGGCGGTTCGGGCGGAAGGGCGGCGTGCATTGGACGCATCCGGCGCGCGAACGCGCCGCCAAACAGACAGATTTCTGCTGAAAATTGAATAACTTACGCGCAAAAAGCCGACGATAAGGTCAATCCCACGAGAAATGAAGGAGGGAATGACCTTGATTCGTCGGTTTTTTTGCGCGCTGTTGGCGCTTGTGCTGCTGATGCCCGCCGCGGGTTCGGAGGGGGCGCAGACGGCCTACCTGAGCCTGGACGAGCAGATCGCGGAGGCGATCGACGGCGCGGAGGAGCTGATTCGCCTGCACGTCGTCGCGTCGGACGATTCGCAGGAAGCGCAGGCGCTGAAGCTTAAGGTGCGCGACGCTGTGCTCGCCGAGGCGCAGGCGCTGCTGGCGGACTGTGCGGATGCGGACGAAGCGTTCGCACGGCTGACGGCATCGCTCGGCCAACTGGAGCGCGCCGCGGCGGAGCGGGCGCGGGAAGAGGGCTATTTCGGCAGCGTCTGCGCCGAGACGGGGACGTTCGATTTCCCCGAGCGCGAGTATGCCGGCGTGGTGGTGCCCGCCGGGGAGTACCGGGCGCTGCGCGTGGTCATCGGCGACGGCGGGGGACAGAACTGGTGGTGCGTGCTGTTCCCGACGCTCTGCACGGCGAGCGACGGCCATTCGATTCTGGGCGAGTGGCTGGCCGGCATCTTTGGAGGTGAGAGCGCATGACGGTGCGCAGGCGTTGGCTGTCCGCCGTGCTGGCGGCGGCGTTTTTCCTCGCGACGATGCCCTTGAATGCCTGCGCGGCCACGATCCTCGAGGTCGGTTCGCGCGGCGACGACGTGACCAAGGTTCAGCAGCGGCTGATCCAGTACGGTTACATGTCCGGCACGGCGGACGGACGCTATGGCGAGGCGACGCGCGATGCCGTCATCTGGTTTCAGCAGCGCAACGGGCTGACCGTGGACGGCCGCGTCGGCGCCGAGACCGCAGCTGCGCTGGGCGTGACGCTGAGCGGCTCCTCGTCCGGCTCGACGGCGGCGTCCTCGTCGGCGACGATCGTGTCGTCCGACCACCGGCTGTTGGCAAAGCTCGTCTACGCCGAGGCGCGCGGCGAGCCGTACAAGGGACAGGTCGCGGTGGCGGCGGTGGTCCTCAACCGGGTGGAGAGCTCGTCGTTTCCGAACACGATCTCGGGCGTGATCTATCAGCGAAATGCGTTCACCTGCGTCAACAACGGTTCGATCAACAATACGCCCGACAATACCGCCATCCGCGCGGCGCTGGACGCGCTCAACGGCTGGGATCCGACCGGCGGCTGCCTGTACTACTACAACCCCAAGACCGCCACGGACGACTGGATCCGGTCGCGCACCGTTCAGACCGTCATCGGCAACCACAGTTTCTGCACATGAGGAGGTGCGCACATGCAGGGTGAAGCGAAGCGGATTGCCGCGCGCGACTGGTCCAAGGCGCTGGCCGCGGGGCTCGGCGCGCTGACGGTGGCGCTCATGGCGATGGGCTGGGCGCTGAGCGCGCGGCTGGACGAGGCGCAGGCGCGCGTCAACGCCGTGGTGCAAAAGGCGTTCTATGAAACCTGTGAGCTGACCGAGGCGATGGGCGTCAACCTGCGCAAGCTGCAGGTCGCCAGCGAAGCGGGGCAGATTCAGCAGCTGCTGGGCGAGATTGCGCGCGAGTCGCAGGGCGCGTCGGGCAATTTGGCCATGCTGCCGATGGGCGAGGAGACGATCTCCTCCACGATCAAGTTCATCAACCAGGCCGGCGACTTTGCGGAGACGCTGTCCGTCCGGCTGGCCTCCGGCGGCGCGATCAGCGACGCCGACTACGCCACGATTGCCTCGCTGTCCGACAGCGCGGCGGAGTTTTCCTCGGAGATGACCGCATTGCTGGAGCGCGTGGAGCGCGGCGAAGTTTCGCTGGACAGCGCGCCGGCCGCCGGGGACGAGGGCCTCTATCCGCTGAGCAATCCGGCGGGAGAATACCCGACGCTTTTGTACGACGGGCCGTTCTCCGATGGCGCGCAGGGCGGCGAGTTCAAGGCGCTCGAGGGGCTTCCAGAGGTCTCGATGGAGGAGGCGCAGGCGCAGCTGACGGCGTTCATCGGCTCGGTGGAGGAAATCCAGTTCACTGGCAAGGCGTCCTCGCCCGTGCCGACGTATGAATTTTCGCTGACGAGCAACGGCTATTCGCTCTCCGCCGGCGTGACGAAGCAGGGCGGAAGGGTGCTGTACCTGCTCTCCAATTCGGACGTCACGGAGACGCGCTACACCGCCGAGGAGCTGCTCGACACGGCGCGCGCCTTCCTGATCGAAAAGGGATTCGGCGCGATGGAGATGAGCTATTACAGCCGGTTCGACGGCATCCTGACCGTCAACTATGCCGCCGTGCAGGACGGCGTGGTGCTCTATCCGGATCTGATCAAGGTGCAGGTGTCGATGCGCGACGGCGCGATCATCGGCATGGAGGCCGGCAACTACCTGCGCAACCACGTCGCGCGCGAACTCGGCGAGCCGGCGCTCACGGAGGACGAGGCCATTGCGCGGCTGGGCGCGCAGCTGACGCCGCTGGCGGTCCGGCTGTGCGTGATCCCGGTCGGCACCGGCGAAGCGCTGTGCTATGAGATTCGTGCGACCGACGGCGCGGACACGTTCCTGTCGTATATCGATGCGCAGACCGGCGCGGAGCGCGAATTGATGCAGGTGGTCAGCGACGACAGCGGGACGCTGGTGATGTGAGGTGACGGCCATGATTCAAGCTCCGGCCCGCGCACGCGCGGGCGCGCAGACGCATAGGTTGCATCAGACCATCTATGCGGAGCGTGATCCCATGATTTCGAGGGGAGACTTGTTCAGCGCCTGTCTCGACCCCGTCGTCGGATCGGAACAGGGAGGCATCCGCCCCGTGCTGGTCATTCAAAACGACGTCGGGAACCGATATAGTCCCACCGTGATCGTGCTGGCCATCACCGGCCAGGTCAACAAGGCGCGCCTGCCGACCCACGTCCCCGTGGCGGCGGAAGGCACCGGCCTCCAGAAGGACAGCGTCATTCTGGCCGAGCAGATTCGCACGCTCGACAAGCGCCGCCTTCGCGAGCGCATTGGCACGCTAAAGCCGGAGGTCATGGAGCGCGTCGGCGATGCGCTGAGGATCTCGCTGGGCGTATGAGAACAGGCGGTACGAAAGAGGGGAGGCATTCGCCTCCCCACAGACCGACAATAAAGCCCGTAAACGCAGAAACTGCCCTGACAAGAGGGAAGTCAGCGGCAATTTTTGCTTTCATCGTCCGTGAAATTACCCGATCAGGGCGATTCTCAGCAGCCCCAGGATCAGCATGTGAACGGGATAGAAGAGGTAGAAGAACCACTTCAGAAAGGTCTTTCCGCGCGCCGCCCGCCTGCCGTTGTAGAAGCAGACGATGACAATGCCGGCGAGGACGATGCCCGCCGCGCATCCCAGGGAATAGAGAAGGTTTGTGCCCGTCGAGAAGCGGCCGATTCCGCCGGCGAAGCTGAACAGCCCGAACAGCGCCGCGGAGATCGCGAAGGCGGCCGCCGTCTTGCGCGGAGCGCCGTTTGCCCACGCAAACAGCAGGGTAAATGCCGGCGCCAGCAGTGCCCAATCCGAGATCATGGAGAGAAGGACCAGGCCGGCCACGGCGAGCGCCTTGAGCGCGGGAGCGGCAATGTTCCCGAGGGAATACAGGATCCCGAAGCAGATCAGCAGCGTAAACATCATGTTCATCCCGCTGAATTGCAGCACGCCGCCTTCCGTCAGCATCAGGCAGTAGGGGATCTCGGAGATCAGCGCAAACAGGCCCAGCCGCATCGCATAGCGCTCCTTGGAGCGCGTGTGCCCGTAGCCTTCCACGAGGAAGTAGCACATCGTGACGGCCGTGAAGTAGCCGACGTCGGTGAAGAGTTCGCACAGGAAGGTTCCGGAGGGCAGAAAGACGGCCGCGATGTGGTTGAGGAGCATCGCCAGCATGGCAATGAGCTTGATGGCATCGCGGCTGAGGAACCTGGTTTTCATGGAAAAGGACGCCTTCTTTGAGATGAGATGAGACTGAGGGGAATGCGTCGCATTCCCCTCAGTCCGTCAAAGACCTTTGGAAAGGCGCGAGCGAGCCGAAGGCCCTCACGCCTGTTTCCGTTTGATGAGCTTAAAGACCTTCTTGCAGTTTTCGACGTCGTACATCGCGGCGTGGACGCCCTCGTCGGGGCCGAAGATCGTCATGCCGGTATTGTCCAGAAGGTTGGACAGATCCCGCCGCCCGAAGTAAATCGTGCCGACGCCGTTTTTGTCGATCTCGGAGATCCACGCATCCTTGAGCTGATCGCCTTCAAACTCGTAGATTTCGCGCGCGGCCTGGTCGCGGATGAACACGCGGCCGTAGTTCGTGATGCCGTAGATGAGGTCGGCCTTCATCTGCCGCTTGTTGGAGAAGCGGACGAAGTAGCTATACACGGCGAAGCCGCCCGCGAACAGCAGCAGGATGAACTGAACGACGTGGTGCATGGAGAACCCGAACCGCGCGATGGACGCGATCATTAACACGGCGTACAGCGCGCTGCCCGCGAGCGCCACGAGCGAGACCGGCAGCAGCACGCGGTCGATTTTGCCATAGAGCTTGTCCTCACACGGGGAACCGGTCCAGATCACTTCCTCGCCCTGTCGAAGCTGCGGGCGAACTTCCTTCTTCCGCTTGGTCACTGCTGTATCCTCCTCATGCCCGGGGGCAACTGTCGTATCCTCTTAATCATACACGGATTTGCGGCGCGGCGCAAGCCCTGTGCGGCGAATTTTTTGGTAAAGCCATGATTTTCCTGAGCTGGCGGCAATATACCAATATTTAACGTGG
>MHCFC02800__coassemble_789_pt1 | contig 14254 bp, 10 predicted proteins | sample MHCFC02800__metabat2_low_PE_014 | metagenome-assembled genome bin MHCFC02800 | reverse complement strand
AAATATCGGCGGGATTTCTTCATGCGTTCGTCACATGGGCGTATCAAAAGAATGCTATACTAAAATTGTTGATACTGTCACTGTGCGAGGTATGCCCATGTCCAAAAAGAAGTCCAGCCGAAGCGGGCGCGTCTATTCCTTTCTGATTACGGCGCTGGTGATTTGTGCGGCGGCGCTGTGCGCCGCCATCGCCATCCAATCCCGGATTGCCGAGCATCGCGAGAATTCCATGCTGACCCTCGCGCAGTCCGGCGCGAATTCCGCGACGCCTGCGCCGCTGAGCCTGGACACCGCCACGCCCGCGCCCAGCGCGGAGCCCTCGCCCGAGGCCAGCCCGACGGCCACGCCCGGGACGGCCGAGGCGACGTATGACTTTCTGCCCGTCTATTCCCGCGGCGAGACCGACGAGAACGTGATCGCCATCACGCTGGATGAATGCACCAATCAGACCAACCTCGGTTACGCGCTCGCGGCGGCACAGCACTACGGCGCGAAGCTCACGCTGTTCCCGCTGGGACAGGCGGTCATGGAGGACGGCATGGACGACATCATCCGCTCGTGCGTGCAGGATCTGGGCTTTGAGGTCGAAAACCGGACGTGGAGCAACGGCCAGCTCTACCGGCTGTCCGAAACCGAACTGGCGGTCGAGATCTGGTCGGCCGACATCGCCGTCGACTATGTGCTCGGGCTGGACTACGACATGCACTTCTTCCGCATGTACGGCGGCTCCGGCGCGCGCGACACGCGCACGCACGCCTACCTCAAGCAGCTGGGCTACGACGCGATCGTCACCTGGACGGTCTCCGCGTCGGCCACGTCGCTCGAGGACCTGATGTCCTCCCTCGAGCCGGGTAACATCTACCTGTTCAACACCTCGGAGGAAGACGTGCGCAAGCTGATCTCGTTTATGGAATTCGCCGCCGATCAGGGATACGAGATGGTCACGCTCAACGAACTCCTCGGCTACGAGGACAACGCCATGACCGCCTCGGAGACGGACATCCTCTCACAGGTCATGCCCGCGCTTCAGGACTACGAGCCGGTGCGCATTTCGCTGAGCGTCGGCGACCGCGCATGGCAGGTGCTGCTGGTTCAGAGCCGGCTGGCCGAGCTGGGCTATCTCGCGCAGGACGGCGTCGACGGCATCTACGGCGAGAGCACCAGCTCCGCCATCAGCCAGTTTCAGGCCGCGTGCGGCCTGATGGGCACCGGCATCGCCACGACCGAAACGCAAAACCGCCTGTTCGCCGACGACGCCCCGGCCAATTCGGGGCCGACGCCGACCATCCGACCCGTGGCGACGGCGACCCCTCAGCCCTCCGCCGGGGCGGAATAACTCATCTCTGCGCCACAGTTCGACATTTTATAAAAAATTAACGTTTCAAAATGAACTTTATTCGCCATATATAAGTCAAATAAATGCTCAAACAAATGCGGCCGCCGGCACGAAACCCGGCGGTTGAATCATCCCCAAAATCACGCGCCCCGCTCTGGGCGAGGGCGTTCAGGAGGTTCAGTATATGGCGAGGAGACGGTATAGAAGGCGCGGCCGTCGGAGCAACCGCATCTATTGGATCGGCGCAGCGGGATGTGCCGCCATGGTGCTCATCGCGGTCGTCATCGCGGCAGTCACGGCGAATTCCAGCAGAGCGGACGATGTGACGACGATGGGCGTCGGACAGACGCTTCAGCTCCCGGCGGAACAGCCGACCGCGCTGCCCACTGAGATCCCCCCTGCCGCCACGGCGGAGCCGACCACCCAGCCGACGCAGGCGCCCACCGCTCAGCCCACGGAGGAACCGGCGGTGCAGGAGACGTCCTTTGAATACCTGCCGGTGGTCAAGCACGGCAGCACGGAGAGCAAGCGCATCGCCATCACGGTGGACGATTGCTTCCAGATGGAAAACCTCAAGACGATCGCGGCAACCGCCTACAACAACGGCGGAAAGCTCACGCTGTTCCCCATCGGCCAGAACGTCCTGCGCGACGGCATGTCCGACATCCTCAAGGTCTGCGTGTTTGACATGGGCTTTGAGATCGAGAACCACACATGGAGCCACGCGCGCATCTTCCGCCTTTCTGAAGAGGAGATGGCCAAGGAAATCTGGCAGCAGTCCGCCGCGGTCAGCGCCGCGCTGGGCGTCAACTACCAGCAGCACTTCTTCCGCCTGATGGGCGGCGACGGCGAGTACGATCAGCGCACGCACAACTACCTCAAGCAGCTCGGCTATCTGGCGATCGCCGATTGGTCGATCTCCGGCTCGGACGCGACAATGGAACAGATCAAGGAAGCCCTCAAGCCGGGCGCGATCTACCTGTTCCACACCACGGATTCCGACACGGCGAAGCTCAAGGAATTCATCCCCTATGCGGTCTCGCAGGGTTATGAACTGGTCACGCTCAACGAGCTGTGCGGGCTGGAGGAAAACGCCACCAGCGACATCTCCACCCTCGAGACCACCATGCCGGAGCCGCAGGAATACGCCGTCGAATATCGCGAACAGAAAAAGGGCGACTATTCATGGTCGGTGGTCTGCATCCAGCAGAAGCTGGCCGAGCTGGGCTATCTGGACGGCCATTCCAAGACCGCCACCCAAGGCAATCCCGCCGACGGCGTGTATGGCGACAGCACCGTCGAGGCCATCCGGAAATTCCAGTCCGACAACGGTCTCCCCGCCACCGGCGTCGCCGACGTCGAGACGCAGACCCGCCTGTTCGGCAGCGCATGATCCCCTTCCCCATCAAGAATAGTCCCGGCCGTTGGAACGCGGCCGGGACTATATGATTTGGGGATACGGCAATCGGACTTCCCCTCGGAAGCATCAACCTCCTCTACGGGCTTCAGAGCGCACAGTTTCCAAACGTGCATGAGTGCGCCTTCTTCCATCCTCCCTTGAAATGGCCGCCGCGCCCGAAGCGCCCGTCTCATTCTCTCACAACTCCATAGAGCAGATCTCCGTACCGTTCGATGGGCGGATCGCCATAGAGCGCGCGGTAATCCGCGCCGAGATAGCAGCCAAAGCTGGCGATTTCCTGAAAGCCGAGCGAGTCATAGAGTTCCAGATCCGCCGCCATGACGTCCTCGGCCAGCGCGAGCGGCTTCGGCGGCTTTTTCCAGCCGGAATAGAGGGAATTGTCCATCCAATACTCCAGCACGCGCGCGCCCTTTGCGCCAAAGCAGGCGAGCAGGTCGCGAAGCGGCTCGATTTCCCGGCGGTTCTGGGCGCAGTCCGGGTCGGCCAGCGGCCGGGTAAAATCCCGCCGAAACGGCGCGTATTCGAGGAATACGCCGGGCAGCGGCTCGACGCGGCGCGGCGGTTCCAGCGCATCGCCATAGGCGAGGTAGCACAGCTGGGCGGCGGGATTCGCCCGCCGCAGCCCGGTCAGCATGGCGTTGACCACGCGCATCTGCTGGTCGCTGGGCGAGAGCCTGCGGCAGTCGGGACAGCGGCACGGCGTCCCGGCGGCATCGTCCAGCCAGTAAAAATACCGGCTCTGGCCAACGTCCAGCAACCGAGCCAGCCACTCCATTCGCCCGGCGACGTAGGCCAGCGCCTCCTCGCAGGACGCGCAAAGATTGACCTCGCGGACGCGCTCGCCGCGCTCGTCCATGCGGAACCATTCGGGGTGCCGGTCAAACAGCGACCGCGGCAACAGCCAGGACAGCGCATGCGCCTCGTAGGCCAGGCCAATGCCCCGCGCCGACGCCTCCAGCCGAAGCGCCCGGCTTTCCGGCAGCATGTGCGCGGCAATCGCGTCCTCCAGCGACTGCGCCGCGCCCGGCCCGCCGACGGGGTGCAGGCTCAGGTGATTCAGCTTCGCCCGGGTGCACATTTCGAGCATTTCCCGGTCGAATTCTTCCGGGTGGATGGCCAGCCCACGAAGCGGAAACGCAGCTTTCATGAAATTCTCCTTCCATTAAATGGCGCCGCGCGGGCGCGGAGAGGTTTGAAACGCCTCCGCAGATCCCGCACGGCGCGCAAAGTTGTCTTGGCAATTTAGGGTGTGTTTCTAAAGTCGCCGGGATGCATTTTCGACATCTTGTTCGTGCATGGCTTCGTCTTCAAACCTCGATTTATACCCAGTAAACCTTCGGTTCTCATCCTTGCCCTGCACAAAAATCTGCTCGAAGCTGCACCCGGCTCCCTTTAGAGACACACCCTAGTCGAACAGCCGGCAGCCCGCCTCGGTGAGCCGGCGCTGGACGTCCGCAACCTGAATTTCGGAGACGGGCGTCCCGGCGTCCAGCGAGGACGCCGCCATCATGCCCGCCGCCTGACCCATCGCCATGCAGATGTTCATCACGCGATAGGACGAATGCGCCCGGTGCGTGCCGCTGATGCAGCGCCCGGCGACGATCAGGTTTTCGACGCCCGCCGGCTGCAGGCAACCCATCGGAATGTCGTGCGCCTGCGCGCTGCGGGCGACCTCGATCGGCTCCGCCTGTCCGCCGCCGGCGGGATTGTGGATGTCGAAGCAGAAGCCCGCGCGGTGGACGACCACATCCGGGAAGGTGCGGCCCTCAGCCACATCGGCATCCTCGACGATCGCCCTGCCCCGGATGCGGCGCGACTCGCGAATGCCCATCGTCGAAGCGGAAACGCGCGTGCGAATGTGCTCGAAGCCCTTGATCTCCGTGCGCAGGAATTGGTTGACCTGCCGGATCTGATTGCGCAGCGAGATCTCCGCCGCCTCGAGGTCGGCGCCCGAGAGCGGGTTCAGGCCGTTCTCCTGCGTGGCGTTGACCATGCGCTCGCCCGGCCGGCCGGTCGGATACAGCCGGACAATGGTCACGTTCTCCGGCAGACGGCCGTCGGCCGCGGCCTGCTCGCACAGCGCGAGGTATTCGCGCCCGTCCTCCATGACGGTGTAGTCCGTCTCGTGGCGGCAAACCAGCGTCGATTCGGGATCCACGCCATCGATCAAATACATCAGCGACATCGGCTGCACGCGGCCGTCGCCCTCGCGGCCCATCATGACCTCCGCGCCCGCCAGCGCGGCCACCTGGCCGTCGCCGGTGCAGTCGATCACCCTGCGGCCCAGAAACGCGGTGGGGCCCTGCTGCGTCGACGCCACGACGCCAATCACCGCGCCGCCGTCCTTCAGCACGTCGAATACCGGCGTCTGCAGTCGGAAGGTCACGCCTTCGCGGTGCAGCAGCTGCGTCAGCTCGATCTTCGCCCGCTCCGGATCGATGCCCGTCGCGCCGTCGGGCGCTTCGAGCAGGCGGTCGACTTCCTCGGCGAACGTGCCCGGCGCGACGCCGCCCATGACCGGGCTGACATTGCCGAGCGTGAGATTGCCGCCGACCGCGCCATAGCGCTCGAGCAGCAATACGCCGTATCCCTGCCGCGCTGCGGTCACCGCGGCGGCGATGCCGGTCGGGCCAGCGCCGCAGACCAGCACGTCCCACGTTCCGGCGACGGGCAGTTCCCTGCTGTAATGCATTTCCATATCTCTTCCCCCTCTTTCACATGTGGGATGCGGATCAATGGGGCGTCCAAAGACGCCCCAATCGTTTTTCGGTCAGTCGGCCTGCGTGGTGGCGTACCACTCGTTGTACTCGTCCAGGCACGCCTGTCCGCCGGCATCGAGCCAGCCCTGCAGGTAGGTGTCGAAGTTGTCCAGCGATTCCACGCCGACCATCACCTGGATCTGATAGTCGGATTCCATCTGAGAAAGCGCGGCGGAGTTCTCCGCAACAGAGGGGAGCACCGGCGCAAAGTCCACCGGATTGCGCACGGCGAACTGGTCAAAGTTGGCATTGATCGCATCGAACGCCTCGCCGAGCGCCTCGTTGCGGCGGGTGCGCGCCATCCACATGTCGCCGTAGCGCGTCATGTCGAAGCTGTTCAGATACCACCATGCGTTGTTGCGCAGCTCGGTGAAGATCGGCATGATGGGATAGTAGTTGCCGTCCTCATCGATGGTGAAGGTCTCGCCCTCGGTGCCGAGCGTGATGTAGGTGAAGGTATCGGACTCGAGCTTGGCGTTCATGAACTTCACGGCGTCCTCGGCGTGCTCGGCATTCTTCGGGATGCAGGTCACGTTGTTGAGCGCATAGGCGGTCGCCACGCCGGCATTGCCGTTCGCGTCATACAGCGGATCCAGATAGGCGACTTCCGCGTCGGGCAGGTTTTCCATCAGCGCCGGAACCTGCGTGGACGCCTCGTACCATCCGGAGGAGACGGCGAACGCGCGGCCGGAGGAGAACTTCTCATCGACCGTCACGGTCGTGTTGATCGGCAGATCGGCGTCGAGCAGGCCCTCGTCGTACAGCGACTTCATGTAATTCAGATAGTCCTGATACTCCGGCAGCTGCTGATAGTTGACGATCTTGCCGTCGCGATCCACCCAGTTGGTGTAGAAACCGAAGCCGGAAACCAGCGTGGGCACCCAGATGCCGCCCGCCAGACAGAGCGGGATCATGTCCGGATAGGCTTCCTTCACGGCCGCCAGCACGTCGTGGAATTCCTCGGGCGTCGTCGGCGCCTCCATGCCCAGCTCGTCGAGGATGTCCTTGCGGTACTGAACCGCGGCGGAGATGACCTCGCGCTCGGCCATCATCGGGATGCCGTAGGTCTGGCCGTCGCTCTGCACCAGCTCATAGGCTTCATCGGTAATCAGGCTGGTCAGGTTGGGGCCGTACTCGGCGAGCAGATCGTCCAGCGGCATCAGCGCGCCCATCTCCAGCAGCTGGCGGTACTGAGCCGGCGAGATGCGGAGGATGTCGTAGGTTTCGCCGGACGCAATCTGCAAGAGCAGGTTTTCATCGGCGTTCTCAGCGGGCAGCATCGAGTATTCCACATGGTAGCCCGTGCATTCCTCGATGGCGATGGCGGTGGGATCCGTGTTGGGATCGAAGTTCAGGTAGGGGCCCAGCACCTTGAGCGTGGGCAGCTCCTCCTCGGCCAGAGCGGCGGGCAGGCCGCCGATGGCGAGCGTGAGCACGATGGCGAGCGACATCATCAGGGTAAGTACTCGTTTCATTGTTGTCCCTCCATAGCGTTATTTTCAAAGCGCACGCGCTTTGCTTCGATGGAAAATGGCTCAGCCCTTCACGGAGCCGATGGTCAGACCCGAGATGAAGTACTTCTGGGCAAACGGATACAGCAGCAAAATCGGCAGCGTGCCGACCAGGATCGAACCCGCCTGGACGCCCGCGCTGGAAACGCTCATCGCCATCTCGGGATCCAGCTCGCTGACCCGCGTCGCCGTGCTGATCAGCTCGTAGAGGTACAGCTGCATCGGCTTGACCTCCGGCCGGGTGATGAACAGCATGGCATGATAGTAATTATTCCAGTATCCGACGGCGTAGAATAGGCCGATCGTCGCGAGCGAGGGCAGCGACAGCGGAAGCACGATGGAGAACAGAATCCGCATGTGCCCGGCCCCGTCGATCCTCGCGGACTCCTCGATGGCCGCGGGCAGGCCCTCGAAGAACGTCTTCATGACGAACATGTTGTACTGCGAGATGATGAACGGCACGATGATCGCCCACAGCGTGTTCAGCAGCCCCAGCGACTGCATGAACACATAGATCGGCACCGTTCCGCCGTAGAACAGCATGCTGAACACATACAGCAGCAAAATCACCCTGCGGCCGCGGAAGTCCGGCTTGGAGAGCGGATAGGCGGCAAAGACGGTCACCACCATGGACAGCAGCGTGCCGACCACCGTCACGAACACGCTGTTGCCAAACGCGCTCCAGAACAGCGAATCCTGAAAGACGTACTTGTAGACCTCCAGCCCGAAGTCCACCGGCCAGAAGGCGACCTTGCCGGAGACGACCGCCGTGTTCGACGAAAAGGACTTGGCGATGATGTGCAGATAGGGCAGTAGGCACAGCAGCGCGACCAGCGTAAAGAACGCATAGTTCAAAACCGTAAAGACCGAGATCCGGCGCGTCTTTTCCTTCATCTCACCACAGGCTCCTTCCGAAGAACTTCTTGCTCAGCCCATTGCAGCCGACCGTCAGCGCGAAGCCGATAATGGATTCAAACAGTCCCATCGCGGTACCGGTGGAGAAATCCATCTTTCCGAGGCCGACGCGATAGATATAGGTCTGCAATACGTCGGCGACGTCGTAGACCGCGGGGTTGTACATCGCCAGGATCTGCTCCGTTCCGGCGGCCAGTATGCTGCCGACGCGCAGCAGCAGCATCAGCGAGACGACCGGCAGAATTCCCGGCAGCGTGACGTGCCACATGCGCTGTAGGCGGTTGGCGCCGTCCACGGTCGCCGCTTCGTACAGCTGCGGGTCGATGGCCGTCAGCGCGGCCAGATACACGATCGCACTCCAACCGGTCTCCTTCCATCCCTCGGTGAAGATCAGCAGCGGCCGGAACAGCGCCGAATCGGTATACGGCGAGATGGTCGGCTGGCCCAGCGCCGTCAGAAAGTTGTTCAACACGCCGTTCGTGGACAGAAGCGTCGAAAAGATGCCGTGGATGATGACCCAGGAGAGGAAGTGCGGCAGATAGATCAGCGTCTGCACGCCGCGCTTGAAGCGCATCGACTGCATTTCATTCATCAGCACGGCCAGCAGGATGGGCAGCGGAAAGAGGATTGCGATCTTCAATACGCTGATCGACACCGTGTTGCGCAGCAGGCGCCAGAACTGATCGGAACCGAAGATGCTCTCGAAATAGCTCAGCCCCACCCACGGGCTCTTCAGCATCGAATCCAGCAGGCCGTTTCCGGCGAACATGTCGTAGTCCTTGAACGCGAGCTGCAATCCGATCAGCGGGAGAAATTTGTAGCCGATCACATAGATCAGTCCCGGAACCGACATCAGATACAGCGCATAATTCACCTTGAAATATTGCCGGAATGGCTTCCGGACGCTCGTCTTTTCCACGCGCACCCCTCCTTGACAGCCTCAGTATATCACGGGGCCGCCCCAAATGAATATGTGATGATTCTTTGATTTTTTGCCAAATCCACCTGATTTGGCTGGCATTGTATGGCAAACGGCCAAAATGCTCAAATTTATGATAGACATTTCAGACGGGCATATAGTAGAATAGTGTGGCAATGCGGGGTCTGCCCGGGTTGCGCGGAAAAAGGGGGAATGCGCAAATGTACCGGTTGCTGATCGTGGACGACGAGCGCCGCGTGCGCGAAGGACTGCTCAGCCACATCGACTGGGCTTCGCTGGGCATCCAGCCCTGCGGCGCGGCGGACGACGGAGAGACGGCACTGCCCATGCTCGAACAGATGCGCCCGGACATCCTGCTGACCGACGTCCAGATGCGCAGGATGAGCGGGCTGGAGCTGAGCACAAAGGCGCGCGAAATCCTGCCCGAGCTGGAAGTCGTGTTCATCAGCGGCTATTCGGACAGCGAGTACATCCGCGAGGCGCTGCGCCTCAAGGCGGTCGATTACGTCTACAAGCCGATCCGCCTGCAGGAAGTCGAGCGCGTCATCCGGCAGGTGACCGCCAAGCTGGACGAACGGGCCAGGACTTCTGCCGCCCAGAGCCGGATGCAGAGCCTGCTGGAAAAGAGCCTGCCCCTGCTGCAGGAGCGCTTTCTCTGCGACTGGTGGCAGGGCCGGTGGACGAATGAGCGGGAGATCCTGCAGCGCATCGAACAGCTCAAGATCCCCTTCGACGCGCGGCTCCCGATGGTGCCGCTGGTCCTCGGCATCGACAGCTCCGAACTGGAAGAAAACCTCGCGCAGCTGGCGCTGTGCGAGGCCATCCGCGAGGGATTTCCCCGCGCGCTGACCTGCGTCTGCGCCCGGGAAATCGACGTGCTGATCCAACCGGCGGACGGTGCCGAAGCCAAAGCCCTTCCGGGAAGGCTGGAAAATCTGCTGGCGCGGTTGTCGCAGCGGAAGGAGGACGCCGTCTGCGCGTCGGCCGGCATCGGCGCGGCGGTGCAAAGCGCCGTGGACTTCGCCAACGGGATCGCTTCGGCGCGAGCCGCGCTGCAGAACCGCTTCTTCCTGAGCGGCAGCCGGGTGCTCTTCTTTGACCCCGAGGAAGACCGCCCGCCGTGCACGATGCCGCTGAAGATGCCGGAGCTGTTGGAAGAGCACCTCCGCGCGGGCAACCGCGACGCGCTCGAGCGCTGCATTCTCGAGGCGCTCGACCGCGTCCGGCAGCGCAAGGACATGGAGGACGCCCGGACGCTGTGCATGCAGATCGCGCTTTCGGTCGAGGCGGCGCTGAAGAGCTGCGGCGCGCAGGCCGGGCTCGCCCTGCCCTTCTGCTCCGAGGCGCAGAGCGCCGGCACGCTGGACGCGCTGCAGGCATCGCTGCTGCAGCTGGTCGGCCGCGCCTGCGGGCGCATGGAATCGTTGCGCGCCGCGCGCGGTGGCACGGCGGACGCAGTGCACGGCGTGATCGAGGCCCGCCTTTCGGAAAAGCTGACCATCGAGATGATCGCCCAGCAGCTGCACTATTCGCCCTCCTACCTGAGCATGCTCTACAAGCAGGAGACGGGAAAGACGATCGGCGACGCGATCACCGCCGCCCGGATGCGCGAGGCGATGCGTCTGCTGCGGGAGACGGACGACATGATCTATGAAATCGCCGTGCGCGTGGGCTATCACGAGCAGGCGCACTTTGCGCGGCTGTTCAAGCGAATGACGGGCATGACGCCGAAGGATTACAGAAAGCAGGCGCTGTCATGATGTGGAAGCGGCCCATCACGTTCGTGGGCATTCTGGTGCTGTTCGTCATCGGGGGCCTGTCGGCCTACGCGATCAGCCAGACATTTCAAAGCCGCGTGGAATCCGAGGTGCTGGATTCCACGGAACAGGCCGTCGCGCAGACGGCGATCAACCTCACCGACCGCATGCGCTCCATCGAGGCGCTCTCCCAGATGGTCGCATCGGACAGCCGGGTGCTCGATGCGATCTGGCGGAGCGAGGACGAAGAGAGCATGGAAAACCAGCTCACGGACATCGAACAGCTGCGCGATGTGGCCGCCTCGGCGATGGCGCGCGAGGACGTCGCGCTGATGCGCATGTACATCAGCGGCGCCAAGATGCTCTCGCGCGAGCGGGTCAACTTCTATCCCCTGTCCGAAGTCGAATCGCTGCCGGAATACCGGGACGGCCGGTGGGGCGGCTACTGGGTCGGCGAACACGAGGTCTCGACGCTCGGCTTTCAGGACAGCGTGCTCTCCTACTGCCTCGCGCTCAGAGGGGCCGCATTCGACCAGCTGGGCGCATTCGTCATCATCGACGTCCATGCCGAGCGGCTTCGGGACGTCATCGGTGCGCTGTCGCTGCCGGGCGGCGAGTCTGAAGGCAGCGTCTTCCTGATCGATGCCTCGGGCGCAATCATGCTGGAGGATGGACGCCGGCCGGCCTCAGAGGCGCTGGCGGGCCGCATCGCCGGCGAAGAATCGCACACGGGCTTTCTGGGAACGGAGGGCGGCGAAATGGCCTACATCAAGGCGCCGCTCGGCAGGAGCGGATGGACGCTCGTCGCGGTGCTGCCGCGCCGCGCGCTCTTTGCGAATTCCCAGCTGCTTCGCCCGGCCATGTTCATTGCAATTCTGGCCATGGCGCTGTTCAGCGCCTTCGGCACGGCGGCGCTGGCCTTTGCCTCGTATGCCCGCGGCGTGCGCCGGCAAATCGCCGGCATCCAGCGTTCGCTGGAGGAGTCCGGGCAGATCGCCTCCATCCAGAACCGCGAGCCAAAGGATCTGTTTCAGTTAAACCGCCATATCTCGGAACTGCTGGAAACCGCGGCGCATGCGCGCGAAGAGGCCTACAACGCCCAGCTGCGCGAGCGCGAGGCCACGCTGCGCGCACTGCAGGCGCAGATCAACCCGCATTTCCTGTACAACACGCTGGATACGATCAACTGGATGGCGCTGGAGGCGAACGCGCCGGACGTCTCGCACATGATCGAGACGCTGGGTTACTACTACCGGATGAGCTTGAGCAAGGGGCGGGACATCATTCCCCTTCGCGACGAAGTCTCGCTGGTCAAGGCGTATCTTTCGCTGCAATCCGAGCGGTTCGACCATGAATTCAGCGTCTCATGGACGGTGGCGGAGGAAGCGGAGCCGTGCCTGATCCCGAAGCTGACGCTCCAGCCGCTGGTCGAAAACGCCCTGCTGCACGGCCTCTGCAAGCGCAAGAAAATGGAGGGCGCGCTCATGGAAATCTACGCCTCCTCAAAGGACGGCATGCTCCATCTGACCGTTCTGGACAACGGCCCGGGGCTTGCGCAGGAACAGGCCAGATCCGGCTACGGCCTGATGAACGTGCGCCAGCGGCTGGAGCTCTTCTCCGCCGGAAAGTACGCGCTCACCCTCGCCAACCGCCCGGAAGGGGGCCTGCGGGTCGAGCTCGTCATCCCCGCGCGCCTGTCATAGCGCCGTCCGCCGCTCGATCGCGAAAGGCGTTTGAATCGGGAAAGCTCCGCCATAAAGGAGCCGCCTGCGCCCCTCCCGCCCGCGCGCAATGGGCTGCGCGGAGGTTTCCGGAAGAGGTTTCACGGCCATGCCGCCAAAATTGTCTGTCCCGCCTGCGCGGCGCCAGTCTGACGCGCGAGGCGGGACAGTGATCTATTTATGAAGAAGGCTCGTTCCCTTCGATGGCTTTATTCTATCAGCCGCACATGAACCGGATATGAACAAACTGCAAATCATTCCCAACAAGCCGATGACTTTGAACCGCCCGCCGCGCCGAATCAGGGATCTGAACCATCGCGCTTCTCCAGCCTCAAGACCCAGCGCGCCTTCCCCGCCCCGCCGAGCTGAGGAGCGGTTGCGCATCGGCTTTCCGCCAGCCTCTATCGACCCTTCAAGCGTCAGCCGACCATCTGGATCGCGGCGGCGAGGGCGTCCGACGCCAGCTCGGAGGCGAGGCGCGAGCCGGCGCCGCCCTGCTCGATGACCACGGCGATCGCGTAGGGGTGCGCGCCGTCGTCGATGTAGCCGGTGTACCACGAGTTGGTCTCCACGGTCTTGTCGTCGCTGGTCTCGGCGGAGCCGGTCTTGCCGCACACGCGGACGCCGCTGATCTGCGCGCGCGTCGCCGTGCCGGATTCGACCGTCGTGTACATATACTGCTGGATGATCTGCGCGGTCTGCGCCGACATCACCTGCTTCCACGCCTGCGCCGAGCCGGACTTCGTCACCGTGCCGCTCTCCGTCGCGATGCGCTCGACCAGCCACGGCTGCATCATCACGCCGTCGTTGGCCACGGCCGAAGTGATCATCGCCATGTGCATCGGCGTCACCAGCACGGTGCCCTGCCCGATGCCCGACCAGACGAGGTCGGACGTGTTGCCGATCTCGGTCGGGAACTGCGAATTGTACAGCGCGAAGTCGCTGAACTTGAAGTTTTCGTTGAAGCCCAGCGCCTCCGCCGTCTCGCGGAGCCGCTCGAGGCCGAGCTGATAGGCGAGCTTGCCGAAGGTCACGTTGCAGCTGCGCGCGAACGCCGTCTCGAGGTCGATCGTGCCGTGGGCGGTCCGGCCCGCACAGACGATGCTGCCGCCCTCGTACGCCCATTCGCCGGAGCAGACGAACGTCTGGCTGAGCACGTTCGGGTCGTGCTCGAGCGCCGCGGCGAGCGTGACGATCTTGAACACCGAGCCGGGCGTGTACAATCCCTGAAGGCATCGGTTGAGATAGGCCGTGTCCTCGACGTCCTCGCCGGCGGCGTCGTAGGGATCGTAGTCCGGCTTGGAGACCATCGCGAGGATCTCGCCGGTCTCGTAGTTGAGCACGCACACCGCGCCGCGATAGCCCGAGGGGAAGATCGAGGATATGTAAGCGGTCAGCTGCGCGTCGACCGTCAGCTTGACGCTGCTGCCCTTGCGCTCGGTGCCGTTGAACAGCGCGCTCAGCCGCTCGACCAGCGAGCCGGAGATGTCCAGCAGCTGCGAAGAATAGTAGCCCTCGATCCCCGTTCCGGACATGCCGGCCGTATCGCCCACGGTGGCGGCCAGCGCGCGCCGGGCCGCGGTGTTCTCGAGGTAGACGCGCTCGCCGTCCTGCGTGGTGGCCAGCGCGACGCCGTCGCGGTCGGTGATGTCGCCGCGCTGCGCGCCGGTGGCGGTCAGGCGCGTGTTGTAGCTGTTCGAGGCCCAGATCGAACCCTGTTCAAACACCGTCAGCGCAAACCAGCCCGACAGCGTCAGAAACGCCGCCACGACCAGCGCGCCGACCAGGCGCATGTTCCTCCGCAGTTCCTTCACAGCGACACCTCCTCCTTGAGCGCCAGCTGTTTGATGTCGCGCGCCTCATCCTCGGCGTTCATCGAGGAGATGCCCAGCAGG
>MHCFC02800__coassemble_787_pt1 | contig 14327 bp, 11 predicted proteins | sample MHCFC02800__metabat2_low_PE_014 | metagenome-assembled genome bin MHCFC02800 | reverse complement strand
CCGCGGACCGTCCATGAACCGCCATCGCCGCCAGCCGCGCGCTCTGCGGGCACTGACGCGGCGGAAACGTCATAATCTGCAATACACCTGTCATCGAATTCCGCCGGCGCGCGATTGCGGCAGCAATTTTGTTTGTCTGGACGCCGGCCGGCGCGCGCTTCCCGCATGCCCCGCGGCGCTGCGCCGCCAATGGCGAAATGACCCGATATGGAAATTCCCCAGCCGCGCCCCTCAGAGGCCCTGATTCCGGCCTTTGAGGGGCGTTGAAGTCTCTTGCAGGGCATGCGCCTCCCTTCGGGCGAGTTTTGTCCGTTTCTGGGCGGCACTGTTATGGGTTGCGCGCAGGGCTTGCGCGGAAGGGAAATATCGGTTATAATGAATGATGGTTTGGTATCTGGAGGGATGGCGATGAGTGAGAAGCGCTTGAAGGGGCCGGTCGAGCTGAGCGTGGCGGCAGACGCCGGAATGATGCTGGTGATCCGTCTGACGACGGCGGGCGTCGTCGCGCGCGCGGGACTGACCATCGATGCGATGGACAGCCTGAAGATCGCGACGGAGGAGGCGTGCAACTGCCTGATCGGGCAGGAAAACCCTCCGGAGCGGATCACGCTGCGCTTTTTGTGCGAGGACGACCGCACGCTGGTCATTCGCGCCATCGCGGGCGATTCCGAGGCGGGCGAAGGCGGCATGGACGAGACCGAGCTGGAGATCGTCCGCTGCATATTGGCCGCGCTCGCCGACGAGGTCTCCTTTGACATGCGCTGCGGCCGGATCCACGCGATTGAGCTGCGCGTCGCGCTGACGCGGGAGGGCTAGCGTATGCAGACATCGCGGGCGCCGACGCAGACCGATCAGCTGCTCAGGCGATATGTTGACACGCGCGACGCCGCGCTGCGCGAACGGATCGTCGAGGACAACCTCTACATCGCGCAGATCATCGCGAAGCGCTTTTCCGGCCGCGGGGTGGAATACGACGACCTGTATCAGGTCGCCTCGATGGCGCTGTTCCGGGCCATCGACCGCTTTGATCCCGCGAAGGGCGTCAAATTTGTCAGCTTCGTCACGCCGACGATGGTGGGCGAGGTCAAGAACTACTTCCGCGACCGCTCGCGCGTGATCCGTCTGCCCCGCCGCGGGGCCGAGATCGCGCAGAGCGTCCGCGCTGCGCGGGCGAAGCTCGAACAGCAGCTCAGCCGCTCGCCGCGCGTGGACGAGCTGGCCGAATCCCTCGGGCTGACCGAGGACGCCGTGCTCGAGGCGCTCGAGCTGGGCAACGCCATGTCGCCGGCTTCGCTCGACGCGGAGGTCGGCGAGGAGCGCGAAGGTTCGCCGCTCGGCCGCCTGCTCGGGTTCGACGAGCCGGGCTATGCCGAGTTCGAGCGCGGGGACATGCTCCGCCGCGCGATGGACGCGCTCGATGACCGCCAGCGCGAGGTCATCCGCGGCAGGTTTTACGAAAACCTGTCCCAGCGCGAAATGGCCGAGCGGATGAAGGTTTCGCAGATGACCGTTTCGCGCATCGAGCGCCAGGCGCTCAAGCGGATGCGCGAGGAAATTTCCGATTGACGTGCGAGAGGACTTCCGGCCGGGAAACCCGGCTGGCTCGCGGGATGGGAGAACGAGAGGATGAAATGGATTGCGTGCGCCGCGTTCGGCATGGAGGGCATGACCGGGCGCGATTTGAAGCGCATGGGAATGAAGGACGTCCGGGTGCTGGACGTCGGCGGCGCGACGTTCGAGGGCAGCTATGCCGACGCCTTCCGCGCCAACCTCTGGCTGCGCACCTGCGACCGGATCATGCGCGTGATGGCGCAGTTCGAGGCGCGGACGTTTGAAGAGCTGTTTCAGGGCATCCGGGCGGTCGAATGGGAAAAGATGCTGCCGGAGGACGCGCGGTTCCCGATCCGCGCGAAGTGCGTCCGGTCGCAGCTGATGAGCCCGTCGGACGTGCAGAAGATCGGCAAGCGCGCGATGGTCGAGCGGATGAAGTCCGCCTACGGCCGCGACTGGTTCGACGAGACCGGCGCGCTGTTTCAGATCGACGTCTCCATCCGAAACGATGTCGTCACCGTCTGCGTCGACGCCTCGGGCGAGGCGCTCTCCCGCCGCGGCTATCGGACGTGGAACGGCGAGGCACCGCTGCGCGAGACGCTGGCCGCCGCGCTGGTGCTGCAAAGCGGCTGGCATCCGTGGCAGCCGCTGTACGATCCCTGCTGCGGCACCGGGACGATCCTGATCGAGGCGGCGTTCATCGCGCTCAACCGCGCCCCGGGGCTGACCCGCCGCTTCGCGATGGAGAGCTGGCCGGTCGTTGCGCGCAACTACGAGGAGATCGAATCCATCCGCCGCGAGGCGCGGCTGAAGTTCGAGGAGGGACTCAAGCGGCCGCTGAACGTCGCCGGATCGGACATCAACCCCGAGGCCATCGAGTTGGCGCGCCGCCACGTCCGGCAGGCCGGGCTGGAGGGGCGCATCCAGCTCGAAGTGCGCGACCTGCGCGACGTGACCCTCTCCGGCGAGCCGGGCGTGTTCATCGCCAACCCGCCCTACGGCGAGCGGCTGGACAACGCCCGCGCCGCGCACGCCGTGGCCAAGCAGCTCGGCCGGCTTCAGGAGCGCAACCCCGGCTGGACGCTGTGCGCGTTCTCGGCCGACATGGGCTTCGAGCGCGCCTACGGCCGCCGCGCCACGCGCAGAAGGCGCTATTACAATGGAAGAATCGAATGCGAATACCGGATTTTTGAAGCAAGCGAGGTGCACTGACCATGAAACCCATCTTTAACCGCGCGCCGCTGACCCCCAACGCGCTGGCGCCGCTGCCGCTGGGCTCGATCCGCCCGGACGGCTGGCTTCTGGATCAGCTCCGCACGCAGGCGGACGGCCTGTCGGGCAAGCTGCACGAGGTCTGGAAGGACGTGGGCGAGGACTGCGCCTGGCTGGGCGGCGAGGGCGACGGCTGGGAGCGCGCGCCGTACTATCTCGACGGCCTGATCCCGCTGGCGTGGGCGCTCGACGACGACGGCCTCAAGGACGTCTGCAAGCGCTACGTCGAATGGATGCTTCAGAGCCAGCGCGAGGACGGCTGGTTCGGCCCGGAAAAGAACGACGACCACTGGCCGCTGATGATCGCCCTCAAGGCGCTCAGGCAGTATTTCTCCGCCACGGGCGACAAGCGCGTGCTGGTGCTGATGGACCGCTTCTTCAAATACCAGTACCGCAACCTCGCGACGCATCCGCTGCGCGCGTGGGCGGTCGCGCGCGGCGGCGAAAACATGGAGCTGGCGCTGTGGCTGTACAACCTGACGGGGCAGAAGTACCTGCTCGAGCTGTGCCGGAAGCTGCGCGCGCAGACGCTGGACTGGCCGAACTTCTTCCACACCTTCCCGATCACGATGCCGATGGGCCGCTCGCTGAAGTGGGACCGGCTCGAGGAGGGCATGAAGGAGGAGCGCGCCGACGGCGACCAGCTCGAGGCCGAGAACCGGCCGTTCTTCCAGACGCAGTACCACCTTTCGCACGGCGTGAACGTCGCCATGGGACTCAAGACGCCGGGCGTGATCAATCTGTTCAAGTCCGGCTTCAAGGAGCAGGGCGGCTTCAAATTCGGCTGGGCCAAGCTGATGAAGCACCACGGCGTGGCGAGCGGCGTGTTCACCTGCGACGAGCACTTAAACGGCGCGAGCCCCACGCAGGGCACCGAGACGTGCACCGTCGTGGAGCTGATGTACTCGATCGAGACGCTGATCGGGCTGGGCGACTATGGCGCAGAGCTTCCGGACATCCTCGAGCGCGCCGCCTACAACGCGCTGCCGGCGGCGTTCACGCCGGACATGTCCGGCCATCAGTACGACCAGCAGGCCAACCAGGTGAAGGTGTCGCTCGACAAGCGGAAGTGGTACAACAACGGCGACGACTCAAACCTGTTCGGCTTTGAGCCGAACTTCGGCTGCTGTACGGCGAACTATCACCAGGGCTGGCCGAAGTTCGTGTCGCACCTCTGGTACGCGACGAACGACGGCGGCCTCTCCGCGGTCAGCTACGCGCCGTGCACGGTTCGGACGGCGCTGGGCGGCGTGCCGGTGCGGCTGAAGGTGTCGGGCGGCTATCCGTTTGCGCAGACGGTGCGCATCGAGGTCGCGGTCAAACAGCCGACCGAATTCCCGCTGTACCTCCGCGTGCCCTACTGGGCGCGCCAGCCGATGATCTACCTGCCCGACGGCGAGATCATGCAGGTGCGCGCCAACGAGACGACGTGCGTGCGCCGCAAGTGGCGCACCGGCGACGTGGTGCGTCTCGAAATGCCCGCCGCGCCGAGGCTCACCCGCTGGTACCACCAGTCCGGCGCGGTGGAGTTCGGCCCGCTGCTGATGGCCTTCCAGCCAAAGGAGGACTGGCTCAAGCTCGAAAACGGCGATTGGCAGGTGACCACGGACGATGCGTGGAACTGGGCGCTTTTGCGCGACGAGCCGATGAAGGCGGTCGCCGAGGGCGAGCGGGAGACGGCGTTCGGCAAGGGCGCGCCGTGCGTCAAGGTGCTGGCCAAGGCCGCGCCGGTGGAATGGGAGATGGACGGCGCGAGCGCCGGCAGCGTGCCGATGGCGCCCGTGCCGCAGGGCCCCGCGCAGGTGATCGAGCTGGTGCCCTTCGGCGACACCGCCCTGCGCATCGCGCAGTTCCCCGTCGCCGTCGAAACCTCGAACCATTGAAAATAAAGAGAATGCGCTGCGCGGCTTCCGCCGCTCCGCCCGCCGAAAAATCCAAGAAAGCGCGAGAGGACAGAAATCCTCTCGCGCTTTGTCTATCAAGAATCGAAGAAAGCTCACACTCAGCCTAACCCCGGGAGAGCGCGAGAGGGCCGCAGCCCTCTCGCAATAAAATCGTGCCCGGCGACATGCGCGGCGGGCACGGGTGCTGATTTTTGCGCCGGGAAATCCCATTTCCCAGAGCAAAAATCGCTTCCTTGCAAATTTCGCTTGTGCCGCAAAGCGGCGCGAGCGAAATTTGGAGGGGGTGGCAGTGGCGGGGGAGTTTACTCCCCCGTCCACATCGCTCCCCCGTCCACATTCTTATATTGGCATCGCGTGGTTCTTCTCGTCGAGCACGGAGTTGTCCAGCTTGAGCTGGGACGCCTGGCGCGCCTTGAAGAACTTTTCGGCGACCTGCGGGAACAGGGCGTAGCTGAGCACGTCCTCCTCCTGCGTGATGTACTGGCCGATCTCCTTGCGGTAGTGCTCCAGCTCCGGCTTGATGAGGTCGGCGGGGCGGCAGGTGATGACCTTCTGCGTGCCGATGACCTTCTTGCGCACGTCCTCGTTGACCGGAGCGGGCAGGCGGCCGTACTCGCCGCGCATCAGGCCCTGCGACTCCTTCGGGTTCATCTTGTAGCGCTCGCCGCAGATGACGTTCATGACCGCCTGCGTGCCGACGATCTGCGAAGTCGGGGTGACCAGCGGCGGATAGCCGAAGTCCTCGCGCACGCGCGGAACCTCCGCGAGCACGTCGTAGAGCTTGTCGGACTGCCCGGCCTGCTTGAGCTGGCTGATCAGGTTGGACAGCATGCCGCCCGGGACCTGATACTTCAGCGTGTTGACGTCCACGCGCAGCACCTTCGGATCCAGATAGCCCTCCTGCTGCAGCTTCGCCGCGACGCCGCGGAAGTGCTCCGTGGCCTTGGTCAGCTCGGTCAGGTCGATGCCGGTGTCGTACTCGGTGCCCTTCAGCGTGGCGACGAGCGACTCGGTCGCCGGCTGGGAGGTGCCGTTGCCGAGCGGCGACAGCGCGCAGTCGACGATGTCGCAGCCGGCCTCGATCGCCTTCAGGTTGACCATGTCGCCGGTGCCGGTGGTGTTGTGGGTGTGCAGGTGCACGAGCGTCTCGGGCCGGAGCGCTTCCTTCAGCTTCTTGACCAGCGAGTACGCCTCGTAGGGCAGCATCAGGTTCGCCATGTCCTTGATGCAGATGTTGTTCGCGCCCAGCTTCTCAAACTGCAGCGCCAGCTCGACGAAGTACTCCTCGGTGTGCACCGGGCTCTTCGTGTAGCTCATGGCGACCTCGCAGATGCCGTCGTACTTCTTCGTCGCCTTGATGGCGGTGGCGAGGTTGCGCGGGTCGTTCAGCGCGTCGAAGATGCGGATGACGTTGATGCCGTTCTTGATCGACAGGCGGACGAACTCCTCCACCACGTCGTCGGCGTAGTGCTTGTAGCCCAGGATATTCTGGCCGCGGAACAGCATCTGCAGCTTCGTCTTGGGCATGGCCTCGCGCAGCTTGCGAAGCCGCACCCACGGGTCTTCGTTCAAAAAGCGCAGGCAGGTGTCAAACGTCGCGCCGCCCCAGCACTCCAGCGAATAAAATCCCGCATTGTCCAGCACTTCGCACGCGGGCAGCATGTCCTCCAGCCGCATTCGGGTCGCCGCCTGGGACTGGTGCGCGTCGCGAAGGATGGTTTCGGTAATCATGACTTTCTTTCCCAATTTGGATTTCCTCCTCACGCAGCAATTTGCATGGATGCCCGCCCCGCGGCGCGGATGGACGCGGGGCGAGCGGTCAATTCTTTCAGGATCAGGCGAATAGCGCGATGAACACGCCCGCCGCAACCGCGGAGCCGATGACGCCCGACACGTTCGGGCCCATGGCGTGCATCAGCAGGAAGTTGCCCGGATCCTCCTCCTGGCCGACCTTCTGCGAAACGCGCGCCGCCATCGGGACGGCGGAGACGCCTGCGGAGCCGATCAGCGGATTGACCGGCGTGCGGGACAGCTTGTTCATCAGCTTGCCCAGCAGCACGCCGCCCGCGGTGCCAAATCCAAACGCGATGACGCCCAGCCCGAGAATGTAGAGCGTGTCCGGCGTCAGGAACGTGGTGCCCTCGGTGGTCGCGCCGACGGTCAGACCCAGGAAGATCGTGACAATGTTGCACAGCTCGTTCTGCGCGGTCTTGTTCAGGCGCTCGACCACGCCGCTGACGCGCAGCAGGTTGCCCAGCATCAGCATGCCGACCAGCGAAGCCGCGTCCGGCAGCAGGAGCGACACGATGATCGTAACGGCGATCGGGAAGATGACCAGCTCGGTCTTGGAAACCTGCCGGAGCTGGCCCATGCGGATGGCGCGCTCCTTCTTCGTCGTCAGCAGCTTCATGATCGGCGGCTGGATGACCGGCACCAGCGCCATGTAGGAATACGCCGCCACAGCGATCGCGCCCAGCAGGTGCGGCGCCAGCTTCGTGGTGACGAAGATGGCCGTCGGGCCGTCCGCGCCGCCGATGATGCCGATGGAGCCGGCCTCAGCCGCGCTGAAGCCCAGCGCCTTCGCGCCGATGAACGTCAGGAAGATGCCCAGCTGCGCCGCAGCGCCCAGCAACAGCGACTTCGGGTTCGCGATCAGCGGGGCAAAGTCGGTCATCGCGCCGACGCCCATGAAGATGATCGGCGGGAAGATGCCCAGCTTGACGCCGTGATAGATGTAGTAGAGCATGCCGCCATTGGACGTCTGCAGGCTGTACTGCATCGTGCCGGTCGCCTCGTTGAAGCGCCAGACGACCTCGCTCAGGTCGCGGCCGAGCCGCTCGGCGGCGACGACCGCCTCCTGAAGCGTGCCGTAGAACGTGTACTGCGGGTGGCTCATCATGCCCGCCGCCGGCAGGTTCGCCAGCAGCATGCCGAACGCGATCGGCAAAAGGAGCAGCGGCTCAAACTGCTTGACAATCGCCAAGTACAACAGCGCGCACGCCACCAGAATCATCGCGTACTGACGCCACTCGCCCTGCGCAAGGCCGGTGGAGTTGAGGATGCTCTTCAGGCCGTCGAGCACGTTGATCTCAGGATCCGTATCGGCCTGGCTCGCCTCCTCGACGGCGGCGTTCACCGCGTCCCAGTCGACGACCTCGTTGGGCATGAACTCCGACTGCGCCGCCGCCTCGGGCGCGGGCGCCTCGGTCGTCGCGCTCTCCTCCGCAAAGCCCCAGATGGTCAGCAGGGAAAACAGGACGAGCAGGCAGATCAGCGCGCGGGCGCAGCGGCTCTTTTTCATTTTGTACATTCCGTCAACCCTCCTTACCGCTTTTCTGAATGAATATTGCTCAGTTCAGGGAAAGCAGCAGGTCGCCGGTATTGACGGTCGCGCCCTTGGAGACATTGACGGACGCCACGACGCCGTCGCGCGGCGCCATGATCTCGTTCTCCATCTTCATGGCCTCGAGGATCAGCAGCACGTCGCCGCGCTTGACGGACTGGCCGGCGGCGACCTTCACATCGTTGATGTTGCCCGGCATCGGGGCCTTGATGGCCTCGGCGCCGGCGGGGGCGGCAGCGGCAGCGGCCGGCTTCGCAGCGGGCGCGGCGGCCGGAGCCGGAGCGGCGGCAGCGGGGGCCGGGGCGGCGGCCGGAGCCGGAGCGGGGGCCGGGGCGGCGACGGGCGCCGGAGCGGCATAGACGGGGGCGGGAGCGGCCGCGTAGACCGGCGCGCCGCCGATTTCTTCAACTTCGACCTCGTAGGAAACTCCGTTTACGGTGATGGCAAACTTGCGCATTTTCGGTTCCTCCTGTCTTTTCAATCGTGATTCAAAAGAGCGCGTTTATTCCGGCGAATCCGCCTGAATGCGGTTCGCACTGCATGATAAGTCATACCCGTCGCGCCGCGCCTCAGAAGCGAACGACCTGTTCCTCCCGGGACCCGTTCTTCCACGCGCCGACGCGGCGCACCTTGCGCACCACGAGCCGCTTTCCGGACGAATCATAGGCGGCCAGCGCGGCGGCGATCACGGCGATCAGCTGCGCATCGTCGGCTGCGGGCTCGCTCACGGGTTCGGGCGCGACGACCTCGGCGACCGGCTCGGCGGCGATCTCCGCGGCCACGGTCTCAACCTTCTCCTCCTGCTTCTCCCCGCGGCTGAACGCGCGGATCACCCGCTCGAGCAGCGAAATGCACAAAATCAGGATGATCAGGCCGACGAACACGATGAGCAAGCCGATGACCGCAACGGTTCCGCCATAGGTGACTGCGTTTCCAATATTGCCCATTGCTCTGCCTCCTTACAGCGGCATGTTGCCGTGCTTCTTGGCCGGCCGGGACTCGCGCTTGCCGGAGAGCATCTCCAGCGCGGCGGCGATCATCTGGCGGGTCTGGGCGGGCTCGATCACGTCATCCACATAGCCGAGTTTCGCGGCGTTGACGCCGTCGGCCACGTCGTCCATATAGCGGTTCTCCAGCTCCTCGCGCTTGGCGTAGGGATCGTCGGCGCCCTTGAGCTCGTCCGCCTGCGTCAGCTGCACGGCGATCTTCGGCGTCACGGCGCTGATGACGGCGCCCGGCCACGCATAGACCATGTCCGCCGACGCGCGCGAAGCCATCGCGGCATAGCCCATGCCGACGGCGTTGCCGGCGATCAGCGCGATGCGCACGGTGGTGGCCTCGGTCAGCGCGAACATCAGCTGCGCACCGGTGCGGGACAGCTCGCCCTGCGGCGCGGTGGAGATCTTCATGCCCATCGAATCGACGATGGTGACGATCGGGATCGAGAAGCAATCGCAGAACGCCGCGAAGCGGGCGGCCTTCTTGCAGCCGTAGACCGTCAGACGGCCCTCGTCCTTCGCCGCCTGATTGGCGATGAAGCCGACCGTCGCGCCGCCGATCTTGCCCAGCGCCGTGACCATCGAGGCGGCGAATCCCTCGCCCAGCTCGACGATGTCGCGCATGTCGGCGATCGAGCGCATCAGGTCGCGCACGTCGTCAACCTTGTCGATGCCGTTCAGCTCGACCAGCTCGCGGTTGACGTCGTCGGCCGAGGGCGTGACGGCGTCGTCCATGTTGTTCACCGGAAGCATCGCGATCAGCTTGCGCGCCAGCGCGATGGCCTCCTCGTCCGTCTTGGCGGTCAGCTCCGCGACGCCGGACTGCACCGACGCCTCGGGGCCGGCCATGGTCTTCATGTCCACCCGCTTGCCCGAAGCGGCGGAGACGACCATCGGGCCGTTGACGAACAGCGCGCCGTTTTCGCTCATGACGGTGATGTCCGTCATCCCCGCGATCGCGGAGGCGATGCCGCCGCACGGGCCGAGCACCAGCGAGATCTGCGGCACCACGCCCGAAAGCGCGCTGACGCGGCCGGCCATCATCGCGTAGGCGTTCATGGCGTCCACGCCCTCGTCCAGCCGCGCGCCGGCGGTATCCAGAATCCCGACGACGGGCGCTCCGGTCTTTTCAGCCAGATCCATCACCTTCAACACCTTGCGCGCGTGCGCGGCGCCGACGGAACCGCCCTTCACGGTGAAGTCCTGTGCATAGACGCACACCGGGCTTCCATCGACCAGGCCATAGCCGGTCACCACGCCCGCGTCGGCGTTGAGCACATCCATTTCAACAAAGCTCGCCGCGTCCAGAAGCTGCGCAATTCGCTCCCTCGCCAGGAGCTTTCCCGCCTTCTTCTGCTGCGCGCAGAGCTCGGGATCTCCCTTCAAAATCGCCAGCTTGCGCTCGCGAACGACGGGCAGATTGCGTTCCACATTCATCGACTTTTCCCTCCTGCTCTACATATGTATGGATAAAACCATCGTAATCCAACTTCCTTCTTCGACGCCTCCTTGCCCATCTCCTGCCCCAAAATTCGTTAATTTTCCGGCAATCTTTCCATTTGATGCGCATTGGGCATATTTGGTCTTGATTTCGTCACAATGTTGTCGTTTGAGGTTTGGACGCGCTTCTGATATAATGGAAGATGTGAAAAAGTCATTTTCGCTTCAATTTCGATACAAAGGGGACTCAGCGATGCAGGCGACAATGGAAGGCGGACGGCTGATGTTTGCCCGTAGGCACGGCCGCGATTACATGATGCGCTCCGAGAAGCGCCCCAGCTACGGCGGCGCTTCCGGCAGAGGGCGTCCTCCAAAGCGCCGCCGGCGGCGCGGAGGGGTGCTCTACACACTCTGGACGGTGCTGGCCTCGGTGCTGCTCTGGCCGGTCGGCATGGTGCTGCTCTGGCGCCGCCGGCTGCGCTGGCAGGTGACGACCAAGCTGCTGATGTCGATCATCACGCTGTTCATCTGCGTGGTCGCCTATGGCTTTGCCCTGACCGTGCCGACGGACAACCCGACCGTCACGCGCGTGCAGGATTCGGTCAACGATTTCCTCGACCACTCGGTGGACTACGTCTCCGAGGGCGTTGAGTTCGTCCGCGTCAAGGCCGTCGAGGTCTATGAGAGCGCGGCCGATCTGGGCGACGCGCTTGGCCGCGCCTCGATGGCGAACCTGGCCGATGGCATCGATCAGGGAATCGAGCTGGCGGGGAATGTGCGCAATTCCGTCTCCGAGATGTTCGCGCCCGATCCCACCGAGGAACCCGACGCCTCCGCGACCGTCGCGCCCAGCGATGCGCCCGCGTCCTCTGCAACTGCCGCAGCCAGCGATGCGCCCACAGCGTCCGCGACCCTCTCAGCCAGCGAGGAACCCACCGCCTCTATGACTGCCGCAGCCAGCGATGCGCCCACAGCGTCCACAACTGCCGCAGCCAGCGAGGCACCAACGGCCTCCGCGGCCGCCGGGGCTACCGGTGCGCCCGCGCCCAGCGAGGGAGCGGCGGCAGATGAGCTTCCGCTGTCCGTGCCCGGCGCGACGCCCGATCCGAACAGCGCGGCGGCCATCGGAAACGGCATCCTGTCGCGCGATCGCAGCTTTACGGAGGTATCGCCCTCGCCGAGCGCCGAACCGACCGACGAACCGGCCAGCGCCCTCGAACCCGAGGCCACCGGCGCGGCGGACACCACGCCCGAACCCGAATCCACCGATGCGGCGGACAGCCCGCTCGAACCCGAACCCACCGATACGGCGGACAGCCCGCTCGAGCCTGAATCCACCGACGGGGCCGACAGTCCGCTCGAACCCGAATCCACCGATGCGGCGGACACTACGCCTGAGCCCGAATCCACGATCGAGGCCAGCGCGACCGCCGCGCCCACTGCATCGCCCGCTGCGGCCGGAGCACTCGCTCCCAAGCCGGCCGGTGAAGCCGTGGTCTACTATAATGAAGGCGGCGTCAACTACCACATGCGCTCTTCCTGCGTAGGCATGAGCTCCGCTCCGGCGGGAACGCTGGCCGACGCGGTCGAACAGGGCCTGCGCCGCTGCCGCAACTGCCTGACGCCCGACGCCTCGATCCTCGAAGAGGAAAACGTCGTCTGGGTGGACGAAGCCAGCCGATTCCATCTGACCGACGAGTGCGCCGGCTTCGACGGCGAATGGTCGCTGATGACGCTCGAGGATGCGCTCTCCGAGGGCTGCGAGCCGTGCGAAACCTGCCAGGCAGACGTCTACATGGCGCAGCAGGGCATTGCGGAGCCGACGGCTGAACCCACCGCCGAACCGACGCCTTCGCCCACCGCCGAACCGACGGCCACGCCCGAACCGGTGACGGTCGTGCCTTCGCAGGCGCTCAAGCCCGCGGCGGAAGCGTTGGTGTACCATTCTTCCAACGGCGGCTGGTACCACACGATTCCGGATTGTTCCGGCATGACCGGCGCGGACCTCTACCCGCTGGCGGAGTGCGTCGCGGACGGCTTCCAGCGCTGCCGCCGGTGCGAGGCGCCGCTGCCCGAGCTGCTGGACGAGCATTGCCTGTGGCTGGATGAAAACGGCCTGTGCCACACCTCGGACGAATGCGCGGAATTCTCCGGCACATGGACGCTGATCCCGCGCGACGAAGCGCTCGATGCCGGGCACACCGGCTGCACGGCGTGCGGCGCGGACGAATACCTCGTGCCGGGCACAATCGTCGACTATCCGGAGTGGACACCCACAGCGACTTCCGCGGCGGAATGACGCGCCGTTGACAGGCGGTTTCCGATCGAAGCGATCGGAAACCGCAGCCTTTGTTCAAAAAATTTGAAATTCGCCGCCACAAATGGGTTGTTTTATGTTATAATAGGAGGACGAAACGCCCGAAGTGGCATCGGTGAAAGGAATGAACCCACAATGTCGAAGAAGAGTATAAGGTCCAAGGGATACCGCAAGAGCGCCAAGAAGCCTTATCTGAGCAAGCGAGACATCCTGATCGTCGTAGGTGTGATCGCGGTCATTGTGATCGGGATCGTGCTGTTCAACCTGCTCTACGATGATGGTTCGCTCGATGTCGTGGACGGCGTCGCGCAGGTTCAGGGAGAAAACAGCATGCTCATCAACGCCGGCAGCGCCAACAACCCCCGCTATTACAAGCTCGGCCAGCTGGCGGACATCGAGGGATATGCGCTCGAATCGGCGCCCGCGGGCGTGGATGAAAACGTGCGCGAGTTCACCTATGTCCCCGAAGGCGATTCGCCCTACGATGAAATTACCGTGAACGCCAACGCCAATGCGGCGGACATCCTCTGCGCCGCCACGCTCGCGGCCTATTCCAGCGCGGAAAACACGGTCTGCTCCGAACAGATGTCGATGGATCTCGACGGGCGCGAGGTGCTGTACTTCACCTATCAGCGCGAGTACGCCGATGAGACGGCCGACGGCAGCGAAACAGCGGCCGAAGACGACGCTTCCGCCACTGACGGCACCGCTGCGGACGACGCTTCTGCTTCCGCCACGGATGACGGCACGGCTACAGAAGGCGCTTCCACCACTGACGGCTCCACTGCGGACGATGCGTCCGCCACTGATGACAGCGCTGCGGACGACGCTTCCGCCACTGACAGTACTGCTGCAGACGACACCTCCGCCACCGACGGCTCCACTGCGGACAACGCTTCCGCCACTGACGGCACCGCTGCGGACGACACTTCCGCCGCCGACGGCACCGCTGCGGACGACACTTCCGCCGCCGACGGCACCGTTGCGGACGACGCTTCCACCGCCGACGGCACCGTTGCGGACGACGCTTCCACCGCCGATGACGCCGATGGCACAACTGCGGATTCATCGGAATCCGACGTGGAGGAAATTGAGTATCTGCAGGTGCTCAACGCCTATGTGCCCGTCGGCGACCGCAGCATCGTCGTTCACCTGCACAACGATACTGCTTCCGAAGCGGAGTACCTCAGCTCGGACGAACTCGTCGCAATGATGGAAGAACTTCTCTCCGCCCTGAGCTTTGAAAACGAATAAACTCCCCGTTTCCCCCTCTGCCGCGGACGGCCGCCTTGCCGCCCGCGGCCTTTATTTTGCGAAAATTGCATGACCTGCACATGCCGCCATCAAGCGGCCACGACCGCCAACCACCCGCCAGAACCATCACAGCGCCGGTACAGCCGCACTTCGGCGAACGCCAAGGAATTCCCACAGCCCAGGTGCGACGTGCTCCGACAAGCGCCGGCGAATCCGCAGCGCCAATTCCGCCGCACTTCCACCGGAAA
>MHCFC02800__coassemble_744_pt1 | contig 15286 bp, 11 predicted proteins | sample MHCFC02800__metabat2_low_PE_014 | metagenome-assembled genome bin MHCFC02800 | reverse complement strand
CATTTCCCAGAGCAAAAATCGCTTCCTTGCACAATTTGCGGCCAGAGTTTTCCAAAAGGAAAACTCAAGCAAATTGCGGAGGGGGTGGCAGTGGCGGGGGAGTTTACTCCCCCGTTCCACATAAATAATTTGACGCAAGGGGGGACTTTGGCGTATACTATCATTGGCATTGCAGGAGGTGAGGCGTTTGATCCGAATCGGCATCCGCTCGGATCTGGAATTTATCCCCGAGGCTGCGCGCCTCGGCTGCGACTATCTCGAGCTTCCGCTTTCGCGGATTCAGGCGCTGTCGGACGCGGAATTTGCGGAGCTGGCCGAATATCTGGACGCGCTCGGCCTGCGCGCCGAGGTCATGCACGACATGCTGCCGGCGTCCGTGCGCGTGACGGGGCCGGACGTGCAGGCGCGCGTCCAGCACGCATACCTCGATTCCGCCTTCGCCCGCGCGAAGCGGCTGGGCGCCGAGGTGATCGCGTTCGACGCGGCGAAGGCCCGTCAGGTGCCCGCGGGGTTCGACTTCCCGCTCGCACGGCGTCAGGCGGGCAACTTTCTGCGCATCGCGCAGGGGCACGCCGCGGTGACCGGGCTGCGCCTGGCCGTGCAGAACCTGCGCACGGCGGAGTGCAACCTCGTCAACACCGTCTCCGAGGCCGCGCTGATGGCGGCGCTTTTGCAGCTGGACAACGTGGGCGTGCTGGCGGACACGGTGCAGATGGCGTTCGCCGCCGAGCCGCTGGACGCGGTGGAGCGCTGCTGCGGCGCGCTCGAACACGTCCACGCCGGCTGTGCGCTGACGCGCCGCCTTCCCCGCGAGGGGGACGGCGAGGACTACGCCGCGCTGTTTCGCGCGCTGGCGCGGATGGGATATGCCGGCCGGGTCGGCGCCGTTGCGGCCGAACCGTTTTCGACAAAGGACGCCGAGGCGGCGCTCGCCTGCCTGCGAAGCGCGCGGGAGGCGTCGCTGACGTAAGCGAAGCAGACGGAACGCGACGCGAAAACCGCTGCACCGCTGCAAAAGCACTGGTTGGATCGCTTGGAGGAGGCCTTTTCTTGAACATCACCATTGTGGGCGACGGCAAAGTCGGCTATACGCTCGCACAGCGCCTGTCCGAAGACGGGCACGACATCACCATCATCGACAAAAACGCCGAGGCGCTCGCGCGCGCCAGCGAGACGCTGGACGTGATGTGCATTCGCGGCAACGGCGCGAACGTGCGCACGCTGATCGAATCCGGCATTGAAAATGCGGACATCATCATCGCCGTGACCGGCAACGACGAGCTGAACATGGTCTGCTGCCTGGCGGCGAAGCAACTGGGCGCGAAGTATTCCATCGCGCGCATCCGCGATCCCGAATACACCGAGAGCCTGACGCTTCTGCAGGACAAGCTCGACATTGATCAGGTCATCAACCCCGAGCGCGCGACGGCGCAGGAGATCTCGCGCCTACTGCGCTTCCCGTTCGCGATCAACATCGAATCGTTCGCGCACGGGCGCGTGGAGATGGTCGAATTCCGCGTCGAGCCCACCGACCCGATCATCGGCGTGCCGCTGTCGAAGCTCAACGGCCGTCACCCGCGCATCCAGTACACCGCCGTGCAGCGCGCCGGCGAGGCGATCATCCCGGACGGCAGCTTTGAAATCGCCGCCGGCGACCGCGTCTACGCCACCGGCGACCGCGAGTCGATCACCAAGTTCTTCAAGCAGATGGGCAAGGACACCTCGCGCATGAAGTCGGCCATGATGATCGGCGGCGGGCACATCTCCTATTATCTGGCGCGAAGCCTGGCCGGCATGGGCGTCCGGCTGCGGCTGATCGAAATCAGCGACAAGAAGTGCGCGCGGCTGAGCGACCAGCTCGACGACGTGACGATCATCTGCGCCGACGGCACCGATCAGGAGGTGCTCGACTCCGAAAACGTCGGCGAGTGCGGCGCGCTGATCTGCCTGACCGACCGCGACGAGGAGAACATCATCACCGGCATGTACGGCGCGCGGCGCGGCGCGAAGAAGGTCATCGTCAAGGTCAACCGGCTCAACACGCTGGAGGTCATGGAGGATCTGGGCATCGAGAGCGTCGTGAGCCCGAAGCTCACCACGGCGAACGTCATCCTCCGGTCCGTGCGCGCACTCAACAATTCCCGCAATTCCGTCGTCGAGAAGGTCTACGGCATGCTCGGCGGCAAGGTCGAGGCGTATGAGTTCACCGCGCTGCAGGGCGCGCCGTATCTGAACATCCCGCTGAGCCAGCTGAACATCCGCCGCGGGGTGCTGGTCTCCGTGCTCGTGCGCGACCGCAAGAACATCATTCCGTTCGGCAGCGACCACATCGCCGCGGGCGACAAGGTCATCCTGACCGCGAAGGCCGGTTCGGTCGTCAACTTGGAGGACGCCTTCGAGATTCCGGAGAGCCGGCCATGAACAAGCGGTTGACATTCAAGCTGATCGGCAAGGTGCTGATGGTGGAGGCGGCGCTGATAGCCGTGCCGCTGGTGGTTTCGCTGCTGATGGGCGGCGGCGACGCCCCGGCGATTCTGATCTCCATGGCGATCACGATGGCCGTGGGCGGGCTTTTGTCGCTGCTGCGCCCGCGCAACGACAACCTCCGCGCGCGCGAGGGCTTCGCGATCGTCGCGCTGGGATGGATTCTGGTGTCGTTTTTCGGCGGGCTGCCGTTCTTCTTCCACGGCAGCATTCCCTCGCTGGTGGACTGCTTTTTCGAGGCGACCTCGGGCTTCACCACCACCGGCTCGACGATCCTGACCGACGTCGAGGCGCTGCCGAAGGGACTGCTGTTCTGGCGCAGCTTTACCCACTGGGTGGGCGGCATGGGCGTGCTGGTGCTGACGCTTGCGCTGATCCCGAAGATGGGCGCGCGGTCGATCCATCTGATGCGCGCCGAGTCGCCCGGCCCGTCGATGGACAAGCTCGTTCCGCGCGTGGGCAACAACGCCCGCATCCTCTACCGGCTGTACATCGCCCTGTCGGCGCTGATGCTGATCGCGCTGCTGTGCACGGGCGTAAACCTGTACGATTCGCTGATCCACATGTTCGGCGCGGCCGGCACGGGCGGCTTTTCCAACTACAACCTGAGCGTCGGCGCCCTGAACAATCCGGCGGCGGAGATCGTCATCGGCGTGTTCATGGCGCTGTTCGGCGTAAACTTTTCGGTGTACTACTTCCTGCTCAGGCGCAACTGGCGCGCGAGCCTGGGCAACAGCGAGCTGCACGCCTACTGGGCGATCCTGCTGGGATCGACGCTGATCATCGCGTTCAACATCCTCCCGCAGGCGGGCGACTTCCTGACCTCGCTGCGGCTGAGCTTCTTTCAGGTCTCGACGATCATGACCACCACCGGCTACGCCACGACCGACTTCAACCTCTGGCCGCAGTTGAGCCGGACGATTCTGGTGATGCTGATGCTGATCGGTTCAAGCGCCGGCTCGACGGGCGGCGGCATCAAGGTGGTGCGGCTGCAGCTTTTGTGCAAGAGCATGGTGCGCGAGATCCGCAGGACGGTGCATCCGCGGTCGGTCAACACCATCCGCTTCGACGGCCGCGCCGTGGACGAGAGCGTGATCTCCTCCACACTGGCGTTCTTCTTCGCCTACATCTTCGTGCTGCTGGCTTCGACGCTGATCGTATCGCTGGACGGCTTCAGCTTCGAGACGAACTTCACCGCCGTGGTGTCCACGCTGTCGAACATCGGCCCCGGCCTCGACATGGTCGGCCCGATGGGGAATTTCTCGCAGTTCTCGGATCTGAGCAAGATCGTGCTGTCGCTGTGCATGCTCATCGGCCGGCTGGAGGTCTTCCCGATCCTGATGCTCGCCGCGCCGAGCGCATGGCGAAAGTATTGAGACACTGGGAGCAGACGCTCCATCAACCCATCCAAACATCAAAGGAGGAAAACGACATGTCCAATCTCATCCGTGGAATTCATCACATCGCGCTCAAGTGCCGCGGAACGGCCGAATTTGAAAAGGCCGTCGCCTTCTACCGCGACGTGCTCGGCATGCCCGTCGTCCGCTCGTGGGGCGAGGGCGAGAACGCCGGCATCATGCTGAGCACCGGCTCCGGCCTGATGGAGATCTTCGCCAACGCCGCCGACGCGCCCGGCCAGGGCGCCATCCGCCACTTCGCGCTCGCCACCGGCGACGTCGACGCCTGCGCAAAGGCCGTCGAGGCGGCGGGCTACGAGGTGTTCACCCAGCCCAACGACATCGTCATCGGCTCCGTGCCGCCGTTCCCGGCGCGCATCGCGTTCTGCCACGGCCCCGTCGGCGAGGAGATCGAATTCTTCCAGGAAAAGTGAGCGGGCGCCGCGCCCGGCACCGCTCCTGCGAAGCCGCAGACCGCAGAATCCTGGGAATTCCGCTTCGCTTCTCGGATGCGCAACACGGCTCTGTTGCAAAGAATCCGTCTGAACCACGCGGCATTTTCCTGAATATTCGCCTGTATCCGCACGCTCTTTTCCGCCCACAGAAAAGCGTGCGGATTTTCAAATGGGGCGGCCGTGTAAAATCCTTGCAAAACCGTGCGCAAAATTTCACGGAACCTATTGACAAGCGCGGCCCGCGGACGTATAATGTGAACAACCTTGAGGAAAGGGGTTCCCGACCATGCTGTTTGCCGCCGAGAAAAAGTCCATGGCCATGATGATGCGCCTGATGTACATGTCAGACGCCGCTTGGTCGTGCGCTTCGGAGGGCTGAACACCGGGAATCCAGGAGATCAGCGTTGAGGATGTGGCGGATCAAGCGATCGCGCCCCATCCTTTTTTCGTGGATGAAATTCCCCGTTTTCCCTGAAGTGAGATGGAAGGACTGAGAGCATTGCTCAAACTGGTCAACGTCACCAAGACGTTCTATTCCGACGGCAAGGAGTTCGACGCCGTCAAAAACGTCAGCCTCGAGATCAAGAAGGGCGAGATCTTCGGCATCATCGGCCTGAGCGGCGCGGGCAAATCCACGCTGATCCGCTGCATGAACCGGCTGGAGACGCCGACCTCGGGCGACATCCTGATCGACGGCGAGAGCATCCTGAAGATGCGCGGCAAGCAGCTGATCCAGCTTCGCAAGAAGGTCACGATGATCTTCCAGCAGTTCAACCTGCTGATGCAGCGGACGGTGGCGAAGAACGTGCGCTATCCGCTGGAGCTGGCGGGCGTGCCGCGCGCAAAGGCGAACCAGCGGGTCCGGGAACTGCTCGAAATCGTCGGGCTGTCCGACAAGGCCGACAACTATCCCGCCCAGCTCTCCGGCGGCCAGAAGCAGCGCGTCGCCATCGCGCGCGCGCTGGCGAGCGACCCCGAAGTGCTGCTGTGCGACGAGGCGACCAGCGCGCTCGACCCGATGACCACGCAGTCGATCCTGTCGCTTTTGCAGGACATCAACCGGCGGCTGGGCATCACGATCGTCATCATCACGCACGAGATGGCCGTCATCCGCCAGATCTGCACCCACGTGGCGATCCTCGACGGCGGGGAGGTCGCCGAGGAGGGCAGCGTGGACGAAGTGTTCACCCACACGCGCTCCGAGGCGGGGCGGCGGCTGTTCGGGTTTGTGGGCGACCGCTCCAAGCCCGTGGAGGAATCGCCGGATGTGCCGATGATGCACATCGTGTTCGACGGCATGAAGCTCAGCGAGCCGATCATCTCCGAGCTGACGCTGCGCACCGGCATTCCCATCAACATCCTCTACGCCGATATCAACCTGCTGGGCGGCAAGCGATACGGGCAGATGACCATCGAGCGGCCGAAGGACGAGGCCGACGCGCGACGGCTGATTGAGGCACTCCGACAGGAAGGCGTCACGGTTCAGGAGGTGAGCGCATGAGGTACGCAAAGAGCCGCTTTGCCGGCGCGATCCTGCTGCTGCTCGGCGCGGCGCTGATCCTGACCGGCATATTCGCCGCCCATTCCGCCCAGCCGGGCACCCCGCTGTACGCCGCCGTCGCCGACGCCGATGCCGCCCGCGCGGCGCTCGACGCCGCCAACGCCGCCGTCGTGGAGGCCAACGACGCGCTGACCCGCGCCGGCAATCGCGCGAGCGACGCGCTCGACGCGGCCAGCGAAGCGCTCGACGCCGCCAACGAGGCCGTCGAGACCGAGCAGAGCGCCGATTACGACCCCGAGACCGACGTCGGCGCGCTCGGACAGGCCATCGAGGACGCCCGCGCCGCGGGTGAGGACGTCTCCGCCATCGCGGACGCCTACTCCCCCGTCTACAACGCCGGCCTGCTCGAGACGCTGTCCAGCGCGCTGAGCGAGGTCGAGCGCGCAGAGGGCGCCGTCGAGGACGCCGCGGCCGCGCTGTCCGCCGCGGAGGACGCCGCGCGGGCGCTCGATCCGGACGCGGCGCTCTCCGAAATTCCCGCCGCCACCGCGGCCGAGACCACGGAGCTGGGCGATCTCACCGGCACGGCGCGCTACCTGACCCGGGCGGAGAACTACGCCGCCCGCGCGCAGGCCGCCTCGGACTCCGCCGCGGCGCTTTCCGAAGCCGGAAGCGCGATCCTCGCCGAGGTCGAAGCGGCCGTCCAGGCGCACCCGCTGACGTTCGCACAGAGCGCCTTCCGCTTCGCGCGCGACCGCGCGGTCGATCTGGACGTCATTGGCGGCGTGCTGGCGCTGGCGGGACTGGCGCTGCTGCTCGCGCCGAAGAAGCTGGCGCAGAAGTGGAAGCTGCCGCTGTTCCGGAAGGGATTCTTCTTCGCGGCGACGGTCGCGCTGCTGGCCGCGGCGCTCCACTACGCCAACGGCGAGATGTGGGATCTGATGCGGCAGGGCGTGTTCGACACGCTGTACATGACGATCCCCGCCACCTTCTTCGCCTATGTGCTCGGACTTCCGCTGGGCGTGCTGCTGGTGATCACCTCGCCGGGGCACATCCGCCCGAACGCCACGCTGAACAGCGCCGTCGGCACCGTCGTCAACTTCCTGCGGTCGATCCCGTTCATCATCCTGCTGGTGATGCTGTTCGACGTCACGCGCGTGGTGATGGGCACGGCGATCGGCACGCGGTCGGTCATCTTCCCGCTGTTCGTCAGCGCGTTCCCCTATGTGGCGCGCATCGTGGAAGGCTCGCTCAACGAGGTCGACCACGGCGTGATCGAGGCCGCCGAGAGCATGGGCAGCACCACCTGGCAGATCATCCGCAAGGTGCTCATCCCCGAGGCGATGCCCTCGCTGATCAACGGCGCGGCGATCTGCATGACCACCGTGCTCGCCTACACCGCCATGGCCGGTTCCGCCGGCGGCGACGGCCTGGGCAAGATCGCCATCACCTACGGCCTGAACTACCGCGAGTACGACATCATGTACGTCTCCAGCCTGCTGCTGGTCGCGCTGGTGCAGATCATCCAGATTGCGGGCAACCTGCTCATGCGCGCGGCCGACCACCGCCGCAAGTGAGCCCCATTCTCCCACGCGGGTTTGGCGTGCGCGCGCCGGTTCCATTCGCCGGGCAGCGGCTCGCCTGAAGATATCCACACTATATTATAGGAGGAAAAACCCATGAAAAAGCTGTTTGCCATCGTCCTCGCCCTCGCGCTCGCGCTGTCCATCTCCGCGTTTGCCGAGACCGAACTTGAAACCATCGTCATCGGCGCGACGCCCTCGCCGCACGCCGAGATCCTCGAAGTCATCGTCGACGACATGGCCGAGCTGGGCTACAACCTGCAGATCCAGATCTTCAACGACTACAACCTGCCCTGCCCGGCCGTCGCCAGCGGCGAGCTGGACGCGAACTACTTCGCGCACATCCCCTTCATCGACAGCTACAACGCCTCCGTCTCCGAGGACGAGCAGGTCGTGCCGGTGATCGGCGTGCACTACGAGCCGTTCGGCATCTACTCCAACCGCTATGAGAGCCTCGACGAGCTGCCCGAGGGCGCGACCGTCGCCATCCCGAACGACGCCAGCAACCAGACCCGCGCGCTGTTCCTGCTGCAGACCGCTGGCCTGATCACGCTGCCGGAGGACGCTGAGCCCACCGACGAGCTGAACATCACCGACATCGTCGAGATCAGCAACGGCCTGCAGATCTCCGACATCGACGCCTCCCAGCTGCCCTCCACGCTCGACGACGTCGACATCGCCGTCATCAACGGCAACTTCGCGCTCGACGCCGGCCTGAGCCCGCTGCGCGACGCCATCTTCTATGAGCCGTCCGACAGCGAGGCCGCTGAGATCTACGCCAACTACGTCGTCGTCCGCCCCGAGGACGCCGAGGCCGATTGGGTCGAGGCGCTGCGCCAGTGCCTGTGCTCCGAGGAGGTCTATGAGTTCATGACCGACAACGAGGCCTACGCCGGCGGCGTCATCCCGTTCTTCTCGCTCGACAGCGCGGAGGAATAAGCCGCACATCCCTTGAAAACGCATCCGGCCGGATCGATTCCGGCCGGATGTCAGCTTGTCAAAAAAGTCTTTTTGCCAAGCTGGTGGACGGGGGAGCAAGCTCCCCCGCCACTGCCACCCCCTCTACAGTTTCCGCTGAAATCCTACGGATTTCCGGGCGCGGAAACTGCAAGGAAGCGATTTTTGCTCTGGGAAATGGGATTTCCCGACGCAAAAATCAGCACCCGTTCCCGACGCGCGAGGCGATTTTGCCGATTTCCCAAATCGTCAAAATCGGTCGGCCTTGGCCGACTTGAAAACCCTTTGGGTTTTCAACCTTCTCGCCGGCAACGATTTTTATGCGAGAGGGCTGCGGCCCTCTCGCGCTCTCTCTGGGGTTTTTGTCAGCCTAAGCCGACCGGAAATAATCCGGCCGGATGTCTCTTTTTGGGGAAAAATGGCTTGGATGTGCGGCGCGCCATCATCGCACCCTCCCGTCCGAAAACGCCAGTGCCTCGACAAACCGGGGCGTCCACCAGTCGCGGTAGCCCTCGAGCGTCGGATGCACCGGGTCGGCCATGTACCGCGCGCGCTGCGCCGGATCGAGGGCGTTGAACGCCGCGTCGTTCCACAGGTCGAGAACGCGCACGCCCAGTGCCGGCGCCATTTCGTTGAGCCGCGCGACCATCGCGCCGTAGGCCGCGCTGTCAAACCGCGGGCTGGTGTAGAACCAGATCGGGCATCCCCATGCGCCTCGCGCGAGGCGCACGACCGACTCGATCGCGCCGGCGACCGTCGCCTCCTGCGCGCCGGGTTCGCCCAGCGGCACGCCGCGCGCGGCGTCGTTGGTCGAGAGCTGGCAAACGAACAGATCCGGCCGCACATCCGGCAATCGCCGCCGCAGCCGCGCGGGATAGGAATTCTCGTCCAGATTGGCCAGCGTCGTGCCGGAAACTGCCTCCTTGACGGCCGTCCAGCCCAGCCGCTCGCCGAGCATCTCCACAAAGGACACCCCGCCCGACGCGGAGCCAAAGGTCACCGAGGAACCCAGAAAAAACGCCGTGACGCCCACACCTTCCCGCGGAAAATCGCCCTGTGCCATGCAAACGCCTCCATTGCCGTGATTGCTTCCATTTTATCACAGAATTGTGCCCTCTCGAGCCGTGAAACATCATCTTTATGTGACAAATCCATTGCAAAAGTCCTTAAATTTCCCGAATTTCGGCTTGACGCGCGTAATATATTGCGGTTATAATAGAGATGGCACGATACGCACACAGGAGGCATGGGCATATATGGACAAGAGAAAGCAGCAATCGTCGCGCATCCGGGAGCGCAGGCTGCGCAGAAAGTACCAGCGCAACATCAAGATCGCCATCGTCATTTCGCTGATCCTCGGTCTGGCGGCCGGCTTCGCGGCGGGCCGGGTGACTGCGCCGCGGACGGCATCCTCCGATGTCGCAGACGTTGCGCCGACGGCAACCTCGTTGGCGGAGACCGCCGCGCCGACGGATGTCGGGGCGCTCGCGCCGGCCGAAACCGACGAACCGGCCGCCACGCAGACGGCGCAGCCCACCGCTGTGCCGACGGCCAGCGCGACTGAAACCCCCGCCGTCGAATCCACCGAGGTTCCGACGGCCGAGCCGACCGCGACGCAGGAGACCAACGCGCTGTCTCTGGACGACCTCGAGGGCGGACAGGTCGTTTCTGCGACGCTCCTGCCGACGGTAGCGCCGTCGGCCGCGCCGACCGAAGCGCCCGCCGAGGCGGAAGCTGAGGAAGTCGTCGTGCCGTTTGGCGAGACGCAGGAGATCTCCGTGGAGATCAACAGCGATGGAACGTTGCATCAGGACGGCGACACGCAGGCGACCGAGACGCTGAATTTCTCGGTGCGCGTGCTGCGGTACCTGACACCCGAGTATTATCGGGAAAACTACAGCACGGTCTACGCGCTGAAGGGCAATGAGGCGGGCGTCGAATTTGAGTTGCTCCTCAACGACTACATGGGCGATGCGGAGATCAACGCGGGGAATCTGCTTCCCACCGCGCTCGAAACCGCCGACGGCACGGTGATCCAGGGCTATGTGCTGACGGCGACGGAGATCAGCGTCTCGACGCTGACGGTCGAGACAAACGTGCCGGTCAACGGCTACAAGCGCTTCGACTACAGCGAGGACGTCGGCGACATCGCGTACCTCACCATCACCGTCCCCGACGGCAGCGGCGGAACCGTGAAGTACATGTTTGAAGTCGGCGATCCCATCCGTCCCACGCCGACGCCCGCGCCGACGACTTCGTACTCCACGCTGCAATCCGGGTCGACGGGCAGCTCGGTCATGCGCCTTCAGGAGCGCCTGATTGAACTGGGCTACCTCGACGATACGGCGGACGGCAACTTCGGCTCCAACACCGAGGCGGCTGTGCGCGCCGCTCAGGCGGACTTTGGCATGGAGGAAACCGGTATCGCCGACCACGACTTCCAAGTCCAGCTGTACGAAGGCGAATGACCGCCTCCGCGCCAATGGACGGCTGTTCCGCAGATGAGGTGGGTAGATGGGGCAATCCCCCTGCCGCAAGCTGCATGGAAACGGTTTTCGCGCGAAAGGGCTTCGGCTCTCTCGCGCTCTTTTATGGCTTTTGACAGTTTCAGCCCGCTGACCGATCGGTCAGCGGGCTGATTTCTGCATCAAGGACGGCGGCCAGCGCCAGAGCCTAGTTTTCGGTCGGCAGAAGTCCCGTCCAGCGGACACGCCGCATCAGACGCCGAGGAAGCGCTCGATGGCCCGGGCCGCGCCGTCGTGGTCGCAATCCCCGGTCACGACGTCCGCAGCCTCGCGCGCACGCGGCACGGCGTTTCCCATCGCAACGGCCGCTGCAGGCGGCCTGCCCGGCAAGCGCGCTACTTCGCCGCATCAGACGCCGAGGAAGCGCTCGATGGCCTGGGCCGCGCCGTCGTGGTCGCAATCCCCGGTCACGACGTCCGCAGCCTCGCGCGCACGCGGCACGGCGTTTCCCATCGCAACGGCAAGCCCAACGGCGTCCATCATATCCACATCGTTTTCGCTGTCGCCGATGGCCATGACGTGCTCGGGCGAAACGTCCAGCGCCGCGCACAGCCGCCGCAGAGCCTGCCCCTTCGTCGATTCCGCGCTCGAAATCTCCAGCGCCAAGCCGGTCGTGTCGGCCAGCGCCAGACCGCTGCCGGCCAGCTCCGCACGCATCCGGTCGCGGTCCTCCGCACAGGTAAAGTACAGGTTGAACTTGCTGACCTCCGCGCGGCCCGCCGCGAACCACTCGAACAGATCCGCCCGCCAGAGAGATCCCGTCTCAAACACGCAGCGGAATGCTTCCGCATGATAGGCTGCGATCGAAGCGCCCGGCTCCGCGCGAATATAGGATTGATTTTGAATGAACATCTGCGCCAGCAGGTCATAGCCCCGCGCCAGCTCGAGAATGCGCATCGCCTCGCCACGCGGAATCTGCGCGTGCCGCACGTCGCGCCCCTCCGCGCGATCGTGGATGCAGGCGCCGCTTTCGCAGATCAGATAGCGCACCTCGGGCATCAGCGCCACATGCTCGGCCAGTTCGGACAGGCAGCGGCCCGTGGCAATCGCGACGATCTTGCCCGCTTTGGCCGCGCGTTCAAGCGCCGCGCGCGTATAAGCCGTGGTCACATGGTGTGAATTGAGCAGCGTGCCGTCCATGTCCAGCGCGATCATCGCGATTTCCTGCGGCAGCACGGTCTTTCGCTCGATTGTCTTTTCCATATTCCTCACCCATTGCGATGGTTTTCTCCCCGCACTCGAGGCCGGGGCACTGCGCAATCATTATCCAATATTGAAGGTGAAGCTGTCCACCGCGCAGGGCAAAAAGCGCGTAAAAATAGCGCAAGCACCGCGATTGCATCCGTCGGCCTGAGGCGCACTTCCCCACCGGCTGCCTTCACAAAAGCGCAGGGAACGAGCCCACGCTGCTTCTCCCTCCGCGCAGCGGACAAACCGCGGGGCGCACACGAAAGCGTTCCACCTCCGGCGCATCTGCAAGCAATATTTCGCTCCAAACCCTGTCAAGCCGGACGCGCATGAAAAACGTCTCCTTCTGGCGCATCCGGCGGTCAATTCTCTTCAAACCCTGCCAAGCTGGGCGCACACGAAAGGCATTCCCCCTCCCGCGCATCCGGCAATCGTTTTCCTGCAAGTCCTGTTGGGCCGGACGCTCTGGATGAGTATCCTTCTTCCTGTGCAGACAACTAAAAAAGAACCGGTTTCCGCAGCCATCCGGCGGCGGAAACCGGCCCTCTTGTGCGATCTGCCGTTCACGGCAAAGCCGTCCGGCAACCGCGCAGCTTCAGATCTCAATCGGCGTCACCACCCACTTGGGGCAGCGCTTTCGCCCCGCCGGCGGCTCGACGTCGATGGTGCAGCTGGTCCATGCGTTGACGACGGTCGTATCGCCAAAGGGCTGGATCCTGCGAAAGCGAAAGTCATAGTCCTTGTGCACATGGCCGTGGACAAAATAGGCGGGGCGGTACTGTTCGACCATCCTGCGCAGCGCGACAAAGCCGCGGTGCGGCAGATCCTGCGCGTCGCCAAAATCGCGCATGGGCGCGTGGGTGACGAGCATGTCAAATCCGCCCAACAGCTTCAGCCGGAACGCAAGCCTGTGGATGCGCCTTGCCATCTGGCGGTCGGTGTACTGGTGTTTGCCGGGTTTGTAGCGCATGCAGCCGCCGAGACCGACGATGCGCAGCCCGCGGTATTCAAAAATCCCATCCTCGATGCAGATGCAGCCCTCCGGGGGCTTCAGCTCGTAGCAGGCATCGTGATTGCCGTGCACATAGAGCACGGGCGCATTGGTAAAACAGGTGAGAAAGGACAGGTACTCCGCAGGCAAATCGCCGCAGGAGATCACCAGATCGACGCCTTCCAAGCGGCGGCGATCCAGGTGATCCCACAGGCGCAGGTCGGGTTCGTCGGCGAGCAGCAGGATTTTCATTCGTCACTCTCCATCGGACGACGGCTCCGTCCAGCAGATTTCGGAGGTATCGGGCGCCTTCATGCTGTGGATGCCCTGCAGCTCCACGAACGGGAGCGCCTCGGGCCTGAGCGCATCCTCAGCCGGAATCTCGCCGACGACGTTGTCGGCCAGCCAGTCCATGGCGATGATCTCGGCGGGCGTCAGCGCCTTGCCGGACGTGCAGCGCAGCTGTCCGTCCTGCGACACGATCGTCTCCGCAAAGGGGCGCAGGCCGCCGTCGCGCACCTGATGGCGCAGCAGGTCGGTCAGCCGGCGCGTGCCGCTGTCGAGCTTGCCGGAATAGAACACGTCGATGGCGTTCTCCGGCATGCCCCACCAGTAGTTGAGCGCCTGCACGCCGTTCTGCGTGGCGTCCGTGCGCCAGATGCCGTTCTGCACGCGGCGCAGCAGATCCTCGTAGAGCCGGCCCCAGTTCCACACCGGCATGGCGAGGTTCTGGGTCGTGCCGTCGTTCCGGCGGGCGTAGAGGCCAAACTCCATGGACTGGTGCGACGGCGCGGAAATGTCCCGGTTGGAGATGACGTGAACGTCGTTGTCGACGAACTTGGCCAGCGGATCGCCGTCGCGCAGCGTGGACCACTCGAGGTAGACCTTCGCCCGCGGGTTGGTCAGCCGGGCGCCGAGCGCGAACGCATTGATCGAAGCCGGCGCGCCATAGACGGGATAGTCCGCAATGTATCCGATGCGGTTGTTGTCGCACACCGCGCCGGCGATCGCGCCGATGATGAACTTCGCCTCGTACATGCGCAGGTAGTAGGAGCGCACGGTGTGATACGACGGCAGCAGCGAACAGTTCAGGATCTTGACGTCGGGATACTGCACGGCGGCCTTCATCGCGCCGTCGAGCAGCACCGGCGAGGTGGTGAAGATGATGTTCGATCCCTCGCGGATCAGCGATTCGAGCGTCTCCTGGCAGTCCTCGGGCTCGACGTCGGAGACCATGCGCGTCTCGACCTTGTCGCCGAACACCGTCTCCACGCGGTTCTTGCCCAGCTCGTGCCAGTACGTCCAGCCGGATACCTGCGGCGAGCGGTTGTTGACGAACGCCACGCGCATCTTCTGCGGCGCGGAGTGCAGAATCTGGCTGAACAGGCCGGGCTTCTGCCCCTCCTTGGTCATCACCAGCGAGATCGGCTCCTCCTGCGCGCGGGCGCGGAACTCGTTGCGCAGCCGGTTCAGGTTGGCGCGGATCTCGGAGCTGACGACGAAGGAGTCCTTGTTGTAGCCGTAGACCGTCAGATAGATGAGGAACGCATCGCCGGTGGTGATCTTCAGAAGGTCGCCGCCGGAGAGCTCATAGGCGGACGAAAAGCGGAAGTACGCCGCCTGAAAGTCGGCCAGCTCCTCGCTCGACCAGCGCTCGCCGGGCTGCTTGCCCACCAGCTCGCACAGCTTCGCAAAGCTGCCCTCCTCGGAAAACCAGATGTAATTGATCTTCGTGTCCCTGTAGAAATCGAGGAACTCGTAGTAAATGCGGTTCTCCTTGTCGTCGGTGCGCTTGGGCAGGATGCGCGTGACGTCCGCCTCCATCATCGGAGAATCCAGGTACTTCAGCACGCTGACGCGCTTGTTGCCCTCGACGACGTAGAACTTGTTCATGTACTCCAGCAGCTTGATCGGTTCGCGGACGCCGTCCTTGATCACGCTGTGGTGGAGCACGCCCCACTTCAGCGCGAACTCCGAGCCTTCGTCCAGCAGCGGCATGAAATTGCAGGCGAAGGCGCTGGTCCGCCCGCGCGTGTTCGTGCCGACAAGGCGGTCGGTCGGCACGGTGACCAGCCCCAGGCTGATGCGCGGTAAGCTGAGATGGTCGGGGACCAGCTCGTCCAGCACGGGCAGATAGGGATTTTCACCGCGCTGCAGCGCAGCATGATAGGCCTTGCCGCCGAGTCTTTTGGCTCTGGAATAGGC
>MHCFC02800__coassemble_737_pt1 | contig 15422 bp, 11 predicted proteins | sample MHCFC02800__metabat2_low_PE_014 | metagenome-assembled genome bin MHCFC02800 | reverse complement strand
CACGCACTTGGACTCGCACTGCGTCTCCTGCGGACAGACGCGGCCGCAGACCGCGGGCAGCGAGGACTGCTTGTTCAGGATCTCGAACGCGCCCTCCATGTCCTCGTTGGCGACCTTTTCGATGAAGGCCGGGATGTCGATCTGCACCGGGCAGGCCGTGACGCAGGGCTTGTTTTTGCAGTGCAGACAGCGGCGCGCCTCCTCGACGGCCATCTCATAGGTATAGCCGGTGGCGACCTCTTCAAACACCTTGTTGCGGTAATCCGGTGCGAGCGAAGGCATCGGGCACTTGGTCGGGCTCATATTTCTCTGCGCCATATTATTCGGCCTCCTTCTTGAACAGGTTGCAGGCTTCCTCGCGCTTGTGCGCCTCGAAATCGCGGTACATGGCGCCGCGCTTCATGGCTTCGTCGAAGTCGACGAGGTGGCCGTCGAAGTCGGGGCCGTCGACGCAGGCGAACTTCGTCTCGCCGCCGACGGTCAGGCGGCAGCCGCCGCACATGCCCGTGCCGTCGACCATGATCGGGTTCATGGAGATCACAGTCTTGATGTTGTACTTCTTGGTGGTCAGGCAGACGAACTTCATCATGATGACCGGGCCGATGGCGATGACCTCGTCGTACTCGTTGCCCTCCTGAATCAGCTGCTCGAGCGCGACGGTGACGACGCCCTTCTGGCCGTAGCTGCCGTCGTCGGTCATCATGCAGACGCGGTCGGAGCAGGCGTTGAAGTCGTCCTCGAGGATGACCAGATCCTTGTTGCGGAAGCCGACGATCGAATGGACGACCGCGCCGGCCTCGTGCAGCGCCTGCGCGACCGGCAGCGCGATGGCACAGCCCACGCCGCCGCCGACGATGGCAACCTTCTTCAGCCCTTCGATCTCCGTGGCCTTGCCGAGCGGGCCGACGAAGTCCGGAAGCGAATCGCCCTCGTTGAGCGCGTTGAGCTCCATGGTCGTCGCGCCGACGATCTGGAAGATGATGTCGACCGTGCCGGCCTCGCGGTCGTAGCCCGCGATGGTCAGCGGAATGCGCTCGCCGTCCTCAGACGCGCGCAGGATGATGAACTGCCCTGCCTTTGCCTTCCGCGCGATCAACGGGGCTTCGATGACCATGCGGGTGACGGTCGGGTTCAAGGGCTCTTTCTTCAGAATCTTGAACATGGATCCATCTCCTCTGCCTTAAGAAAAATTCGTGCCGCTGAATTTGCCGGAGCGCGTTCGTCCGGCCGCGCGCTGGCGGCCTGCGCGGATGCGCCCCGGAGCCTGTTTGAAAAATTTCTGAAAATGCGCGTCCGGCGTCTTTTCCACCGCATCGCCCCGCCCAGTCCCTTCCCTGGCTTCGCCAGATCTGAAGACGGTTTGTGAAAGCGGACGGAATCGCCCGAAAAACGCGGATTTCCCCTTTTTCAACAGGCACCAAGATGGTTGTTGAAACAACTTCCCGGATCATATGGTATCACAATTGCGGGCAGAAATCAACACACGGAATTGTTAAGGATGATTTTTTATAAATCGGGCCGATTTATGAATAAATGGGAGGGAATCCCACATCGGTGCGGAATTCCCTCCCGGGTGTCCCAAAGGTCATTTTTCCTGCCCATAGGCGCTGGCAACGGCTTCGCAGACGTCTGCGAGCATGTACAGCGATCCGCACGCGCAGACGACGCCGTCGCGCCCGGCGAACTCGATGGCCGTGCGCACGCCCTCGGCGATGCTTTTGCAGGCCGTGACCGGCAGGCCATACGGCTTCAGATGCTCGGCCAGCCGTTCGGCGGGCAGCGCGCGCGGGTTTCCCGGCGTGACGGTGACGAACCCGGCGGCGAAGGGGACGAGGTCGGCGAACATCGCGCCGTAGTCCTTGTCGGCCATGCAGCCGTTCAAGAAGGTGATCTTCCTGCCGGGCAGGTAGTCGCGAAACGCCTGTACCAGCGCGTCGAGGCACTGCGGGTTGTGGCCGCCGTCGATGATGAACAGCGGGTCGCGCGCGAGCAGCTCGAAGCGGCCCGGCCAGCGAACCGAGGAAAGCCCCTCGCGGACGGCGGATTCGGGGATCGTCCAGCCCTTTGCGGCGAGCACCTCCAGCGTGGTCAGCACGGTGCTCGCGTTGTGCAGCTGGTGTTCGCCCAATAGCGGAATGTGCAGCCCGCCAAGCGTTTTCCAGTCGAACACCTGTCCGTCGAGCCCGTGCGAGACGAGCGTCAGCGGCTCCATGCCGGCGCGGTGCAGCCTTGCGCCGCGCTCGCGGCACGTCTGCTCGAACACGGCCTCGACCGACGGCTGCTGCGCGTAGAGCACGCAGTCGCAGCCGTCCTTGATGATGCCGGCCTTCGCGTGGGCGATCTCCTCCACCGTATCGCCGAGCACCTGCATGTGGTCGAGCCCGATGTTGACGATGACCGCCGCCTCGGGCGCCGGGATGACGTTGGTGGAATCGAACTCGCCGCCCAGGCCGACTTCGAGCACCACGATGTCGCACGCATGGCGCGCGAAATACTCCATCGCGATGCAGGTGACCAGCTCGAACTCGGTCGGATGTTCGTCGAGGGCGTCGGCCAGCGGCTGGACGCGGGTCGTGATCTCGGCCAGTTCGCCGTCGGAAATGGGTTCGTTGTCGATCTGCATCCGCTCGTTGAAGCGGATGATGTACGGCGAGGTGTACAGCCCCGTGCGGTAGCCCGCGGCGCGGAGCACGTTGGCCAGCATCGCGGCGGTCGATCCCTTGCCGTTCGTGCCGGCGATGTGGATGAATTTGAGCTTTTTCTCCGGGTTTCCCATGCGCGCAAGCAGCGCGCGGGTGCGGCCGAGGCCGGGGACGGAGCCCATCCACGATACGCTGTGGATGTAGGATAGCGCTTCAGTGACGTTCAATGAAATCCTCTTCTCAATCGGTCCTTTGGGGAAGGGTCAGGCGGCCTTCGGCCGGGCGACGCGGCGAAGCAGCGCGACCGTGCGCGGCGCGACGATCGTGTAGATCGTGCACATGATCAGCGAGTTGACAAAGCGGAAGACGATGACGAGGCCAGTCAGGCCGGACGGATAGCCCCAGAACTGCGCGTCAATGTACAGCACGACCGTCGTGAACAGCGCCGTCACCAGCCCGGCGGCGAACACGATGCCGGCCGTCTGCTTGAGCGACAGGTTGAGGCCGTGGCGCTGAGAGTACAGGCCGACGATTAGCGCGTGCAGCATCGGCGGCAGCATCCACAATAGCGTCGTCGGGCCGAAGCTGTAGAACAGCATCTGATACAGGAATTCGCCGATGCCCGCGACGAGCACGCCGTCCGCCATGCCGAACAGCAGCGAGGCGACCAGCAGCGGGAACGAGGCGAACGACAGCTTGATCTGGTCGCCCAAGATGTAGATGGAAAACAGGCTCAGCACGACGTGCAGCGCGATGAAAACGGCGTCCATGGCCATGCGGTGCGCGCTCAGAAAGCGGCCGCGATCGGAAGAACGGAACATAAAAAAACCTCCTAAAATGCATTTAAGGAGGAGGTTAGACATTTCCCATGCGAGATGGGATGGGAAAGTGGGCGCGAGCGCCCGACGCCGTAGCAGCGGATGCGATCATGGCACCGCGGGACTCCCTCGTCCCTTCGCCCGGCGGCAACCTCCCATCCGCCGGTACTTAACGCACCATTCCTACTCCATACAGCGCTTCTGATTCAGTTCCTGCCCTCGCGAATTGACGAAGATACGCATCGGCTCTTCGTCGGCTGGCATCGTCCGCAACCCTCCTGTCGCGAACATTATAAACCGTTTGCCGTCATTTTGCAAGCCCCTGACGCGACTTTTCGACCGCAAACGCACGTTATTTCTGAAAACTGCGTCGCATGGCGAATTTCGGATCGAAGGCCGAGTAAAGATGTTCGCCATTCATGAAAAGATCGGAGATATTTGGAGCCAAAAAGGACGTGAGAGCGGCGGCGCAGCGGGAATTGCTTAAAAAATAACGCTCCGTTCGGAAGGAAGAGCGCCGCGGGGCGCAGAAAAGCTCATGCAGCAGTTGCTCGTCCCATCGCGCGGTGGAGAGGCGGCTGCGGGAATTCACGATGAGGGAAAGATGGCGCAATGATCGATCACATGGAAATTCGCGGCGCGCGGGTGCACAATCTGAAGAACGTGGACGTGGATGTGCCGCTGGGGAAGATCGTCGGCATCGCGGGGGTGTCCGGGTCGGGCAAGTCGTCGCTGGCGCTGGGCGTGCTGTATGCCGAGGGCTCGCGGCGCTATCTGGAGGCGCTGTCCACCTACACGCGCCGCAGGATGACGCAGGCCGCGAAGGCAGAGGTCGACGAGGTGCTCTACGTCCCCGCCGCGCTGGCGCTGCATCAGCGGCCGGGCGTGCCGGGCATCCGCAGCACGTTCGGCACCGGAACCGAGCTGCTCAACGGCCTGCGGCTGATGTACTCGCGGCTGGCGAACCACCGCTGCCCCAACGGCCACGATTTGCCGCCGACGCTGGCCGTCGCCGCCGGGCAGGAGCTGCAGTGCCCGGAGTGCGGCGAGCGGTTCTTCGCGCCGTCGGCGGAGGAGCTGGCGTTCAACAGCCAGGGCGCCTGCCGCACCTGCGGCGGAACCGGCGTGGTGCGCACGGTAGACCGTGCGACGCTGGTGCCGGACGAGAGCCTGACCATCGACGAGGGCGCCGTCGCGCCGTGGAATTCGCTGATGTGGTCGCTGATGACCGACGTCTGCCGCGCGATGGGCGTGCGCACCGACGTGCCGTTTCGCGAGCTGACCGATGAGGAGAAGCAGATCGTCTACGACGGCCCCGCCGTCAAAAAGCACATTCTCTACAGGGCCAAGAACGCCGACAACGCCAGCGAGCTGGACTTTACCTATTACAGCGCCGTGCACACCGTTGAAAACGCGCTTTCCAAGGTCAAGGACGAAAAGGGCATGAAGCGCGTGGAGAAGTTCCTCAAGCAGGACGTCTGCCCGGACTGCGGCGGCAGCCGCCTGTGCGAGGCGGCGCGCGCGCCGAAGCTGCGCGGCCTTTCGCTCGACGAGGCGTGCCGGATGACGCTTGCCGAGCTGGTCGGCTGGGTCGCCGGCGTGCCGGGCAGCCTGCCCGAGGAGATGCGGCCGATGGCGAAGAGCATCTGCGATTCGTTCCAGTCGGTCGCGCGGCGGCTGATGGATCTGGGGCTGGGCTATCTGGCGCTCGACCGCGCGGCCTCGACGCTTTCGACCGGCGAGCGCCAGCGGATGCAGCTCGCCCGCGCCGTGCGCAACCGCACGACCGGCGTGCTGTATGTGCTCGACGAGCCGTCCATCGGCCTGCATCCGTCGAACATCGTCGGCCTGACCGGCGTGATGCACGATCTGATCGCCGACGGCAATTCCGTCGTGCTGGTCGACCACGACGCGCAGATCCTGTCCGAATCCGACTGGATCATCGAGATGGGGCCGGGCGCAGGCGCGGACGGCGGGCGCGTGATCGCGCAGGGCACGGTCGAGTCGATCTCGAGGAATCCGCGGTCGAAGATCGGGCCGTTCCTGTCCGGCGCGGAGGTGGAGCCGCCACGCACACGCGCCGGAGGCGATCTGTTCGCCGAGGGGCGCATCCACCTGTCCACCGGCGCGATCCACACCGTCCAGCCGCTGGAGGCCGACTTCCCGAAGGGGCGGCTGACCGTCGTGACCGGCGTGTCCGGCTCCGGCAAGACGACCCTGATCCTCGAGAGCCTGATCCCCGGGCTCGAGGCGGCGATCGCCGGCCAGAAGCTGCCCGAACACGTCCGCGCCGTCGAGGCGGAGGGCATCTCGCAGGTCAAGCTGATCGACGCCACGCCGATCGGCATCAACGTGCGCTCGACGGTTGCCACCTACGCCAACGTCCACGACGAGCTGCGCAAGATCTTCGCCCGCACGCCGGAGGCCAAGGCGATCGGCTATACCGCCGGCGATTTCTCCTACAACACCGGCCGGCTGCGCTGCCCCGTCTGCGACGGCACCGGTGTCATCAGCCTGGACGTGCAGTTCCTGCCCGACGTGGACATCCCGTGCCCCGCCTGCCGCGGCGCGCGCTATGCGAAGGACGCCAGCCGCGTGCACTGGCAGGACAGGGCCGGTCAGGCGCATACGCTGCCGGAGCTGATGGCGATGGACGTCCACACGGCGCTCGGGGCCTGCCGGGAGATGAAGCTCGTCCGCCAGCGGCTTCAGGTGCTGGAAGACCTGGGACTCGGCTACCTGACGCTCGGAGAGGAGACGCCCAGCCTGTCCGGCGGCGAGGCGCAGCGGCTGAAGCTCGCCAGCGAGATGGGACGGTCGCAGTCGGACTCGGTGTTCGTGTTCGACGAGCCGACCATCGGCCTGCATCCGCTCGACGTGCGCACGCTGCTCGGCGTGTTCCAGACGCTGATCGACCATGGCGCGACGGTCGTCGTCATCGAGCACGACCTGGACGTCATCCGCAGCGCGGACTACATCATCGACATGGGGCCCGAGGGCGGTTCGGAGGGCGGACGGATCGTCGCCACGGGCACGCCGGACGACATCCGCAGTGCTCCGGAAAGCCGCACAGGGCGGTTCCTGTAAGATAGAAACCCTCCAGCGCATCGCGCCGGAGATCCAGCGTGTCAAAATCCATAGCTGAGCGCGAAAGGGTGGAAGCCCTCTCGCGCTTTCATCGTTTCCGGGTGGTTTTTTCGTACCGTCTGGCCTCGGGGTGTTTTCAGTTTTCGGCGGGGCAGAGTCCCAGCGTCAGCACCTGCCTGATGACGATCAGGTCCTCGTCGGGAATCTGGTTGATGGCCACCAGCCGGTCGACAGTCGTGCCGAAGCGGGCGGCGATGGCGGTGAGCGTATCGCCGCGGCGGACGGTGTAGGTGTCGCAGCAGGCGATGGGCGTGTCGGCGGGCACGCGCAGGTAGAGCCGCTGGCCGGGGAAGATCAGGTCGGGGTTGTCGATGTCGTTGAGGCGGACGATTGCGTTGACCGTCGTGTTGAACAGCCGCGCGATGGCGGTGAGCGTGTCGCCATAGGCGACCGTGACGCAGATGAGCTTTGTGTCGCCCTCCGCGCCGGAGCCGATGCGCGCCTCGGGCGTGAACAGGCTCAGCGGCAGGTCGACCGCGCCTTCCACGGTGCCGTACTCGGCGTACTCCCAGCCCGTCCAGCCCTCCCATTTTCCGGAGACGACGGTTGGCGCGGCGACGTTCGGATCCACCACCCAGAGCGGATACTGCTGTGCGAGGTCCCGATACCAGATCAGGTTCGCGCTCTGCGCGTCGGTCTTGATCAGCGGCGCCGCGCCGGTTGCCGAGGCGACGGTAGAGAGGAATGCCTCGCCGATGGCGTTGATCGTCTGAACGTCCAGCCCGCGGAAGCGGTCAAACCGCATCGCCGGGCGCATTGCCGCCTCCCTGCCCTCGATGGCCGAGAGGAAGAACTCCGCCTGGGCGCGCGCGGCCTCGGGCGTCCTCGCGGTCAGGTAGTGCAGATAGCCGATGTCCAGCCCCGCGGCGGCTGCGGACCGCGCGTTGGCGTTGAGCCGGCAGTCGACGTAATCCGCGCCCGCCGTCGCGCGCAGATAGACGACGGAGAAGCCCGCGTCGCGCACGCGCTCGAAGTTCACCGAGCCGTCGGATTCCCGGACGGTGACGCCCTGAATTGTGGCGTTGCCCAGCGGCGGCAGCGCTTCGGTCCGGGTCGCAATGGTTTCAGTCATGCAATCACACCCTTTCCCCGCATCCTACGCCCGCGAATCCACGGATATGCCGCCCGGAGGGCGCATAGCTTGAAGGGCAGGGGAGGGAAGCCGCGTGAAGAGGGAAGTTCAGACGCGCGTGACCGAAGCCGCCCAGTACATCCTCAAGACGGGGGCGACGGTGCGCGCCTGCGCCGAGGCATTCGGCGTGAGCAAGACGACCATCCACAAGGACATGCGCGAGCGATTGCCCGGGCTCGACTCCGCGATGGCGCGGCGCGTAGACGGGGTGCTCAACAAGAACCGCGAGGAGCGCCACATTCGGGGCGGGCAGGCCACGAAGGAAAAATACGTCCGGCAGAGGGAAGAGGCGCGGGGCACAGCGGACGAGTGAAGCCGCGCCGCCGGCCGGCGGCGCGATTGCCGTGGAACAGCGATTGATCTTTTGGACGTTTTGTGATATGATAGAGGGGAATCCCAGAGGGTCACAAAGGAGGTTTGAACATGTTCCGCAAACTGTTTGCCATGGCGATGGCGGCGCTGATGATGCTGACCGGCACGGCCGCGATGGCCGATCCCTTTGAAGAGCTCCAGCCGGTCGCGCCGGAGGAGCCCATCGAGACCGACGCCGAAAACGTGCGCATCGTCGCGACCTACGATTCCGAGACCGGCCGGTCCACCTACCGGCTGACGCTCAAGGACGGCGCGGCGTTTGCCGATGGCACGGCGATCACGGCGCAGGACCTCATCTTTACCTATTATTACTATCTTGATCCCGGCTATGACGGCCAGACGAGCCTTGACGGCCTGGAGATCCCGGGCCTTGCGTCGTATCGGATGCAGTGTGCGCCGGAGCGGCTGGAGCAGCTGCTTGAGACGATGACCGCCATCGCCGCCGCCGGCGAGGATCACGTCTGGAGCGAATCCGACGGATGGAGCGAAGCGCTTCAGGAGACGTACTGGTCATTGTACGCCGACTATCGCGCCGCTGCGGACGCGCAGTTCCCGGTGCTCGCGCAGATGCTGGTGGACTATTATTCCGCCAATATTCCGTCCGGCGGCGCGCTGGGCTATACCGCCGAGGAGATTGCCGCGAGCGACGATCTGAAGGTCGCCTACACGATGGTGACGTGGGGATACGCGACCTATTCCGAGGACGCCGGCGAGCTGATCACCACGCGCTCGCGCCGGGTTTGGAACATTGCCGACGGCCTGCTGCCCAACGTCGATGACTTCGGCGCAGAGCTGAGCCTCGTCTACGATGGCGACCTCGCCGTCTGCTGGGCGACGGAATGCCCGGATCCGTCGGCGGCCGTGCCCGAGCTGCCGGACGTTGAGACGGAATTCCTCCGCGCCGCCATTGGCGATGCGCTCGATGAGGTCGGCTCCATTGACGGCATCCGCATGATCGACGACGCGACGGTCGAGGTCGATCTCGAAGGCATCAACGTCAGCTCCGCAGGCGCGCTGTTCGGCATCGACGTGCTCTCCCTGAGCGCGTGCGGCGATGCCAGCCAGTGGGATCCCGACGCGGGACTGTACGGCCACCCGTTTGGCGATGTCTCCGGCGTCCAGGCCGAGGGCGGCGTGCGGATCTATGAGGCGGACTCCACGTTCGGCTCGCTGATCTCCGGACAATGACGAAGCGCTTGATCCGGCTGGCCGCGCCCGCCGACGCGGCGGAGCTGGCGCGGCTGAACGCGCGGTTCAATGGGGAGGGCGTGACCTCGCCCGAGGAAGTGCGCGCCGCGCTTGAATCGAATGGCGGCGAGATCGTCGCCGTCTGCGAGGCGGACGGCAAGCTCGCGGGCTTTGCCTGTGCGCGCGTTGCGCGGTCGGTCTGCTACCGCCGGCCCACGGCGGAGATCACCGAGCTGTATGTCGAGCCGTCGTTTCGCCGCGAAGGAATCGCCCGGGAGCTGGTCGCCCTGCTGGAGGCGCGCTGCAAGGCGCTCGGCGCGGAGGAATTCACGATTCTGACCGGCAAGGACAATGCGCCCGCGCAGGCGCTGTACCGCGCGCTCGGATATGCGGAGTGCGACGAAGTGATGTTTGCCAAGACGACCGGCGCGTGATCGCCGACCCCCCCCGCCCGCTGCTGCGCGGCGGGGGTTGGTCTGTTGGCGGCCTGCGAGGCCGAAGCCGCCGGTTCGCGCGCTCGCTGCCGGGGGAATGGCGCTGCACGGCTTCGCATGGACGGCTTAAAGCCCGTCCGAGAATGGTCATGGCCTCAGGGGAGAATTTTTCGCCGGCTGGCGTTTCGTGCCTTTGTTCCGGCTGCCCGGGCTGTTTGCGGAAGCGGACCGAGAGTTTCCCTTCAGAATTGCGGATTTGCGCCCTTTTCAGGCACCCTCTAGCAGAATTTACAGTCGAATTGTACAATGGAAGCACATTGCGCGACGCCCGTTCGCGCGCACGCGGGAGGAAGGCACATGAGCAAAATCAAGGAGCTGTTCGGATCGATGGTGTTCAACGATTCGGTGATGAAGGAACGCCTGCCCCACGAGGATTACAAGGCGCTCCGCCGCGCGATTGAGAGCGGCTGCGAGCTGGATCGCGACATCGCCGACGTCGTCGCCAACGCCATGAAGGACTGGGCGATCGAGAAGGGCGCGACGCACTTTACCCACTGGTTCCAGCCGATGACCGGATTTACCGCCGAGAAGCACGACGCGTTCATCACCCCGGTCAGCGACAGCGAGGTCATCATGGAGTTCTCCGGCAAGGAGCTCATCAAGGGGGAATCGGACGCCTCGTCGTTCCCGTCCGGCGGCCTGCGCGCGACGTTTGAGGCGCGCGGTTACACGGCGTGGGATCCGACGTCCTACGCGTTTATCAAGGACCGCACGCTGTGCATCCCGACGGCCTACTGCTCCTTCACCGGCGAGGTGCTGGACAAAAAGACGCCGCTGCTGCGCTCGATGGAGGCGCTCAACCGCCAGGCCATGCGAATCCTCAAGCTGTTCGGCGAGACCGGCGTCCGCCGCGTGATTCCGACCGCCGGGCCGGAGCAGGAGTACTTCCTGATCGACCAGGCGTTCTACGCGCGGCGTCCCGACCTGCGGTTTACCGGACGGACGCTGCTGGGCGCCCGCCCGCCCAAAGGGCAGGAGCTGGACGACCAGTATTTCGGCGCGCTCAAGAGCCGCGTTTCCGATTTTATGCGCGATCTGGACGAGGAGCTGTGGAAGCTGGGCGTGTTTGCCCGCACGGAGCACAACGAGGTCGCGCCCGGGCAGCACGAGCTGGCGCCGGTGTACACCAACGTCAACGTCGCTTCCGACCAGAACCAGCTGACCATGGAGCTGATGCAGAAGGTCGCGCGGCGGCACGGTCTGGCCTGCCTGCTGCATGAAAAGCCGTTTGCCGGCGTCAACGGCAGCGGCAAGCACAACAACTGGTCGCTGGCGACGGACGCGGGCGAAAACCTGCTCAATCCCGGGCCGAATCCAGCGAGCAACGTCCGCTTCCTGCTGTTCCTCGCCGCGGTGATCCGCGCGGTGGACGAGCATCAGGATCTGCTGCGCGCGTCGGTCGCCTCGGCGGGCAACGACCACCGCCTCGGCGGCAACGAGGCGCCGCCGGCCATCGTGTCGATGTTTGTCGGCGACGACATCGAGCGCATACTCGACGCCATCGTCAACAAGGCCGATTTCAGCCCCGACGGCGGCGGCTACATGGACGTCGGCGCGAGCGCGATTCCGAAGTTCCGGCGCGACGCGACCGACCGCAACCGCACCTCGCCGTTCGCGTTTACGGGCAACAAGTTTGAGTTCCGGATGCCGGGCTCGTCGTTCTCGATTGCCGAGCCGAACATCGTGCTCAACACGATCGTCGCCGATGCGCTGGCGGATTTTGCCGACGAGCTGGAGAGCGCCGAGAGCTTTGACTATGCCGTGATGCACCTCGTCCGCAGGACCATCCGCGAACACCGGCGCATCGTCTTTAACGGCAACAACTACACCGACGAGTGGGTCGAGGAGGCCGGGCGGCGAGGGCTGCTCAACCTCACCAACGCCGTCGACGCGCTCGCGCGGCTGGCCGACGCGCCGAACGAGGCGCTGTTCGCCCGCCACGGCGTCTACAACGGCGCGGAGCTGCGCTCCCGTCAGGAGATTCTGCTCGAGGAGTACGCCAAGGAGATCCGCATCGAGGCGCTGACAATGCTCGACATGGTGCGGCGCAGCATCCTGCCGGTTCTGGCCGAGGGCACGCGCAGGCTGGCCGAGGGCGCGTCGCTCAAGCGCGGGCTGGGCGTCGCGGATGCCTATGAATCGCGCGCGCTGGAACAGCTGAGCGGCCTGATGGCGCAGATTTCGGACGAGGCGCGCGCTCTCGACCGCGCCGTGGCGCAGATCCCCGCCGGCACGATGCTCGACCGCGCGGCCTACTGCCGCGACGTGGTGCTCGAGCGGATGCGCGCGCTGCGCGCGCCGGTGGACGAAGCCGAGCTGATTGCGGATGCCCGTGCGTGGCCGTTCCCGACCTATGCGGAGATGCTGTTCAGCGTCCAGTGAGCGGCAGGAGAAATAGAGGAGAGAGCCTATGATAACGACCATTTCCCTGAATCCCAGCATCGACCGCACGGTCGAAGTCGAGCGGTTTGTGCCCGGCGGGCTCAATCGCGTGGTTGAATCGAACAGCGTCGCCGCGGGCAAGGGCGTCAACGTCGCGCTCGCGGCATCGGCCTTGGGCGTGGATGCGGAGTGCATTGGATTTATGTACAAAGAGGGCGCAAAGCTGTTTGAAAAGCGCCTGATGGTGAACTCGACCGCGTACAACTTCATCTGGTGCGAGGGCAGCGTGCGCACAAACATCAAGGTGTTCGACCGCGAAAAGGGCGAGATCACCGAGATCAACGAGCCGGGCGCAAGGGTCAACGACGCCGATCTCGAGCGGATGACCGAGCTGGTGGCGCTGCATGCGGAGAACACGGACTGCCTCGTGCTGTCCGGATCGCTTCCGCCCGGATGCCCGAAGGACTACTACCGCACGCTTCTTCGCGCCGTGGACGGCCTCGGCTGCCGCTGCATCCTCGACGCGGAGGGCGAGCGGCTGGCGCTGGGCATCGAGGCAAGTCCCTATCTCATCAAGCCGAACCGCTTTGAGCTGGAGACGATGGTCGGGCGCGAGCTGAAGTCGCTTGCAGACATCCGCGATGCCGCGCGGAAGTACATCGACCGGGGCGTAGCGGTCGTCGCGGTGTCGCTCGGCGCGGACGGCGCGCTGATCGCCGACGCGGACGAGGCGCTCTATGCGCCGCGGATTCCGGTCGAGGTGCGCTCCACGGTCGGCGCGGGCGATACGATGGTCGCGGGGCTGGCGTGCGGCGTCATCGGCGAGTGCAGCCTCGAGGAGATGTTCCGCATGGGCGTCGCTGCGGCGACGGCCCGCTGCGCGACGGACAGCTTCCGCGTGGTCGATCGCGCGATCTACAAGGCCATGCTGGACAAGGTCGTGATCGAGCGGCTCTGATCCGTCCCAAAGATTTGTCCTCCCCGTGCGCTAGCCGCGCGGACGGGCGCATACCCTGTATCGTGCGGCCGGTTCCAGCCGGCGCAACCGAGCGAGGAGGGGATGGGCATGCGTTCAAAGGAGTCCGTGGGCTGCCTGCTGATCGGAGAGGGCGGAGAGAGGATGGGCGCGCTGCGCGAACGGCTGGGCGCCAGCGGCGTCGCAACGGCCTGCTGCGCGACGCCGTGCGCGGGGGATCTGCTTGAATCGGCGCAGATGGCGCTGTACGAAGTGCGCAGCCCGCTCGGCGCATGCGTCGCCGCGGAGGGCGCCTATTGGGCCGTGGCGCTCGCGCTGGCGGTACAGCTGAACGTCGAGCGCGTGGCGCTGATTCTTCCGGACGACATATGCCCGGAGCCGATGCGGCGTCCGCTCGACCGTCTGGCTGGGTTTGCGCGGCGCAATCTGTTTTTCTGCGTGTCGGACGTGCTCGTGCTCGAGGGCGAAGGCGGTGGACAGGCGTTTGACCGCGTCTGCCGCAGGATGTGCAATGCGCGCGTCCGGCGCGTATCAATTCTGGATCAAAAATGGACGAACTGTAAACAATCGCCGATTGAGGCCGTCGCGCGCTTTCTGGAAGCCGGAGTTTTCCCTTTTGCACTTGCGAAATCGCGTGAAAAGTGTATAATAGAGGCGTGAATTCAATCCGAGGTTGGAGGAATTGCTATGAGACGTACGTTTGCGAAGTTGGCGGCGCTGATGCTGGCGCTGACGCTGGTGCTGTCGGGCTGCAACCTGGTCGACGTCGACCAGCTCGCGCTGATCGCGCAGCAGAGGGAAGAGGTCGCCGAGACGCTCTCTACCGTGCTGGTGGAATACGATGGCGGCACGCTGACCGCGCAGGATGTCATGCCCGTGTTCTATAGTAACTACAGCTATATGTCGCAGATCTATTCCTCGATGGGCTACGAGGTCGACACCGAGACGGTCAATTCCATCCTGGAGGATGCCGTGCAGACCGAGCTGGAGAACCGCGTGATCGCGGCGCAGTTCGAGGAGCGCGGCCTGTCGCTTCCGGTGACGGAGGAGGAAATCGCCGAGGAGGCCGATACGGCCTATCAGACGAACTACGAGTATGCGCTGGAGTACGCCAGCGGCGATACCGATGAGGAGCGCGCCGCGAACGCCGAGCTGGTTCTGTTCACCGAAGGCTATACGCCGGAGTACATGTACAACATGATGCTCAGCGGGTATCAGGCGGACGCCCTTCAGGCCGACGTCGAGGCGGAAGTCACCGAAGTGACCGACGAGGAGCTTCAGGCGGCCTACGACGAGAAGGTTGCGGCGGACGAGGAGACCTATACCGAATCGCCCACGGACATCGAGTCCGATGCGACGGATGCGAGTTCGGTCATCTGCTGGCGGCCGGAGGGATATCGCGCGGTCAAGCACGTGCTGGTCATCCCCGAGGACGACGTGCTGCAGGCCGTGACCGATGCCCGCGACGCCGTGGATGCGGCTGAGGAGGAGCTGGCCGCGCTGGAGGAAGAGCTGGCGGCGCTGACCGACGACGACGCGGCGGATGAAGCGACCACCGACGCAGCCGCCGATGAGACCACCGGTGCGGCGGGCGATGAGACCACCGGCGTGACCACTGATGAGACCACCGACGCGGCGGGTGAAGCGACCACCGACGCAGCCGCTGATGAGACCACCGACGCGGCGGGTGATGAGACCACTGATGAGACCACCGACGCGACCGGCGACGCGGCGAACGATGCGGCTTCTTCGGATGCGTCGGACGGAACCACCGACGCTGAGGCGACCGACGCCCCTCGCACGGCGGAGGAGATCCAGGCCGACATCGATGCGAAGGTCGCCGAAATCGAGCAGCTCGAACAGGCGCAGGCCGAGGCTGAGGCCGCATGTCTGGCGTCGGTCAGCGGCGTGACGGACGAGATCTACGCGCAGCTCGAGGCGGGGGAGAGCTTCGACGATGTGATGGCCGCCTACGGCGAGGATCCCGGGATGCAGAGCGAGCCGAGCATGACCACCGGGTATTACGTCAGCGCGGAATCCACGACGTGGGATGCAAACTTTACCGCCGGTGCGATGGCGCTTGAGAATGTCGGAGATTACTCTGCGACGCCGGTCATCTCCACCAGCGGCGTGCATATCATTTACTACTACGAGGATGTGCCGGCCGGAGCGGTTCCGCTGGACGAGGTGCGCGACGCGCTGTACGATCAGACCCTTGAGACGATGCGCGAGGAGCACTACACCGAGCAGCTTGCCGCGTGGGTCGAGGCG
>MHCFC02800__coassemble_736_pt1 | contig 15428 bp, 11 predicted proteins | sample MHCFC02800__metabat2_low_PE_014 | metagenome-assembled genome bin MHCFC02800 | reverse complement strand
AGCCGACGATGTACGCACTTTCCACGCTGATGTTCCTGGCCATACTGCTGCTGTTGCTGATCGTCAACCGCCGTTCGAGCCTGGAGGAAATGTGAGCGCATACCCGGCCCGCCAGCCGGGTTGCCATAGATTCCCGCCCATACCGTCTAAGGAGGAGATTCCCATGAAGCATCTTTCCCGCACGTTCGTCGCCGCGCTGCTGGCGCTGGCGATGGCCCTCGCCCTGCCCGCCTCTGCCGAGACCGCCGCGCAGGACTTCACCGGCACGACGCTGACCGTGTTCAACTGGTACGACTACATCGATCCGGCCGTCATCGACATGTTCGAGGAGGAGACCGGCGCGACGGTGGAATACGTCAACTTCACCACCAACGAGGAGATGTACACCAAGCTCGAGGCCGGCGCCGCGAATTACGACGTCATCTTCCCCTCCGACTACATGATCGAGCGCATGATCGCCAACGACATGCTCGAGGAGCTCGACACTGAGAACATGCCGAACCTCTCCGGCCTGATCGAATGGCTCAAGACCACCGACTACGACCCGGAGGGCAAGTACTCCGTGCCGTACATGTGGGGCACGCTGGGCATCCTGTACAACACCGAGATGGTCGACGGCGAGGTCACCAGCTGGGACATCCTGTTCAGCGATGAATACGCCGGTTCCGTGATCATGATGAACTCGCAGCGCGACACCATCGGCCTCGCCCTCAAGGCGCTGGGCTACTCGATGAACACCCGCGAGCAGTCCGAGCTTGAAGCCGCGCGCGACCTGCTCATCCAGCAGAAGCAAAACGGCGTCACCTCCGGCTACCTGCTCGACGAGACGAAGGACAAGATGGTCGGCAACGAGGCCGCGCTGGCCGTGGTCTACTCCGGCGACGCGCTCTACGCCATGGACAAGAACGAGGCGCTGGACTACGCCGTGCCCGAGGAGGGCAGCAACATCTGGGTCGACGGCATGTGCATCCCGAAGGGCAGCGAGAACAAGGCCTGCGCCGAAGCGTTCATCGACTTCATGTGCCGCGAGGACATCGCGCAGATGAACATGGACTACATCTTCTACTCCTCGCCGATCCAGTCCGTCGCCGACAGCACGCGGGATGTGGACGAGCGCATCTACAAGGTCATGAACCCCTCCGAGGAGGTCATCGAGCGCTGCGAATTCTTCCACGACATCACCGACGCCATGGACCTCTACGAATCCATCTGGATGGACATCCGCCTCACGCGCTGATCCTCCATTCATCCCGCCCCGGCTGCAGCGACGCAGCCGGGGCATTTGCATCGCCGTCCGGCCGGCGCGAGGAGGCGGTTTGCCTCACCTCCGCCTGGCTTCAACATTGCCCTCTGCCCACTCCGAACAAAGTCGATGCGCGGTTCGCGCCGCCTCCCGCTGGAGCGCTTGCATCGCCGGACATCCAAAGGCAGCCAAACCAAAATCGAAGCCCATGCCGGGCGCATGGGCAAATCGGTCAATAAGCTCACAAATCGAGCGAGCGCGGAGACAAAAGGGCGTCCGGGAATGATCCCCCGGGCGCTTGCTCTTTCAAAACGGGCCGCAATCCGCGGATTTATTGGACTGTCTGCAAAGGGAGGCGCCCCATCCATTGTGGATGAGGCGCCTCTTTTTCACGCAAACCCGCTAGCCGATCGACGAGGGCGGGTTGCAGTAAGGACAGCGTCCATAGCCGAGATCGAGCGCAAATTCCAGCGTTTCCGCCGTGCCGCCGCTCATCCCGGATCCGGAACAGCTGCTCGCGGAATGATACATGTAATCCGTTCCATAGAGGTTGACGTAGACCACGGTGCTCTCCGGCGCGGAATACTCCGGCCCCGCCGTCGGCGCCGCCCCGGAATTTCCCGCGCCGCTGCCAAAGCAGTCCGGACACGGATCCAGCCCAAGGCAGAGCGCCAGCGAATAGGTCAGGCCAACCGAACCGTCGCCAGCATGGTCGCGATTCGTATGGAAGTACGGTTGTCCGGGCGTTCCATAGACGGTCGCGTCGCCGAAGGAGCAGCAGTTCGGGCAGGCCGACTTGCCGTAATTCAGCGCCGTCTCGAGCGCAATGCGCACCGCGCCGGAACCGGCATCGCTCTCGGTCAGGTGGTAGTAATCGCCATCTGGCGTCGCATAGACGTAGACGCCCGACGTTCCCGGCACGAGGTTGCCCGGCTCCGGATACGCCGCGGGCTCACCCTCGCCGGTTGCGGAACCGGTCACGCAGTATGGGCAGCCCTCCATTCCCATCGCCAGCGCAATCGCCAGCGGGCCGGCGACGGCGCCATCGCCCGCGCAGCTCTCGCTCAGATGGTAATAGGAGTTGTTCGGCGAGGCATAGACGACCGTTGCTGCGCCGGAAGCGCAGGTGGGGCAGGGCGTCTTGGCGTAGTTCAGCGCCACCTCGAGCGGCACCTGAACCAAGCCCGTGCGGCCAGAGCAGGAGCTATTCGTGTGGAAATAGGCGTCGGACAGCGAGGCGTAAACCTGAATGCCCGAGCGGCCGACCTCGAAGTTGTACACCTGCTGAGCCGTCTGATTGCCGCTGCCACTGCCGCTGCTGCTAGACGACGAGCAGTTGGGACAGGGAGACTGGTTGAGCATCAGCGCATCGGCCAGCGTCCGCGCGGTCGCGCCGCTGACGGCGCTGGAGCAACTCGCCGTGTTGTGAAAATAGCTGTCGTTCTCCGCGGAGTAGACCTGCGTCAGCGCAACGGTGCAACAGGTCGGGCAGGCCGTCTTGCCCGCGTCCACAGCGACGCGCAGCGAGATGTGCGACGCGCCCGTCATGCCGCTGCAGTTCTCGTTCAAATGGTAGTGCTGGCCGTCCGCTCTGGCGTAGACCATGACCTCGTCGGCCAGAGAGGTTCCGCCGCTGCCGCTCCACGGCGACTGCGTGGCGCCCGGAGCTGCCGTTGCGGAAGTCCCGCCCCAGCAATCCGGACACTGCTGATAGCCATACGCGAGCGCCTCGGCGAGCGTCGCCGCCTGAGCGTTATCCATGCCCCTGCAGGTCGCGTAGGAGTGATAGTAGGTGCCGCCAGACTCAAAGTACACCAGCGTATTCGCCGCAGAGCTGCAGACCGGGCAGGCGCTCAGGCCGTACTCGATCGCCGCGCGCAGCGGGCCGCGCACCGGCGTGCCGTCGCCCATGTTGGAGCAGCTCTCATTGATGTGGTAGTACCGGCCGCCCTGCACCGCGTAGACGTAGATCTGATTGTCCTCCGCCTCGCCCGATTCGTCCTCGGGGAGGTAGTCCGACATGCAGGTCGGGCAGAACGTCTTGCCGAGTACCAGCGCCTCCGACAGCGTCACCTGGCTCGCGTTGGACATGCCCGGGCAGTTCTGGTCGAGGTGGCAGTAATTGCCGCCCTCCGTGCACCAGACGAGCATATCGCCCATCGGCAGGCAGTACTGGCAAGCCGTCTTGCCCTGCACGATCGCATCTTTCAGGCTGCCCGGGCTCGCGCCGGAGACTTTGTCGCAGTCCTCCAAGTGGTAATGCTGCCCGTCGCTGTTCCAATAGACGGTGATACCGCTCTGGTCAGTGGTGTTGTGATCGACGAACACCAGCCGCTCCTCGCCGGGATAGAGCGACGTCTGCGTGCGCAACACGCAAACCGGGCAGGGATCCTTGCCCTCCGCCTCCGCGCGCTCGAGCGAGTAGACCTCGGCGCCGGACATCTCTGAACAATTTTGATCCGTATGATACCAGCGACCGGTGTCCGTGGCATAGTAGACCGTAGCGTCGTAGCAGACCGGGCAGGCGTACAGGCCGCGCTCCTGCGCGAGCGCAAGCGTGACTTCGCTCGCGGTTCCGCTGATGTTGGAGCAATCCTGGCGGTTGTGATAGTAGTCGCCCGAAGTGGTCACCCAAACGGTCGCAATATTGCCGGCGCTGGCCGAAGGCGAGACGCTGCCAATCGGCGTCGCCGAGGGCGAGATGCTCGCATTCGGGCTGGCGCTCGCTCCAGGCGACGCGCTGGGCTGCGCGCTGCCGCTCGGCGCGGGCGTCTCCGTCGCACCGGCGTCCACCGTCGCCGAGGGAGACGGCGAAATCGTCGTGATCACAAGTTCGCCCTGCGTGGTCGTATCGCCGCGTCCGCCAAAGATGACCGTCGCCAGCAGCACGACCAGCACCACAAACCAGATCGCCGACCCCGCGCTGAGTCCATAGCGAACCTTCAGATCAAAGCGCTGGCGGCGCCAGAGCAGATAGATGCCCAGCGGCGGCAGCAGCACCAGCAGCAGGAACGTCACCCAGTCGTTTTCATCGACATATTGCAGCACCGCGCCAAAGCCTTCGGCCGGATAGCCGCCGTCGGGCTGTTCATAGCCCTGATCCTCGCCGTAATCGTCCTCGCCGTAGCCGCCGTCCTCGCGGCCGTAGTCGTCGCCATAGCCGGGATCGTATCCGGCGTCGCGGTCATCATAATCTCCGCCATAGCCGTCATCGTATGCGGCGTCGCGGTTGTCGTAATCATCGTCGTATCCGGCGTCGCGGTCGCCATAGCCGTCGTCATATCCGGCATCGCGGTCGTCGTAATCTTCGCCATAGCCGTCGTCGTATCCGGCATCGCGGTCGTCGTAATCTTCGCCATAGCCGTCGTCGTATCCGGCATCGCGGTCGTCGTAATCAGCGCCGTAACCGTCGTCATAGCCGGCATCGCGATCATCGTAGCCATCGTCATATCCGGCATCGCGGTCGTCGTAATCTTCGCCGTAGCCGTCGTCGTAGCCGCCAAAGCGTCCGCCATAGCCCGGATCTGCATCCTGCGCGTTCAAGGAAGAATCCTCTGAATACGGCTGCGCTTCGTCCGTGCCGGCGGATTTCCGGCCAAGGCCAAAATGGCGCACCTCGCCATCCCCCAATCGGAAATCAACTCCGCCATTCTGAAAGCGAATTTTCAATTTTCCAAGCCGGACCATCGCCATATATTTCCCACCCTTTGCCGCAGCCGCGGCGATCTAAACTCTCCTGCACGGATTTTCGCGCGCCTACACTACTATTAAGGATACAACATTGGCGGGAAGCTGTCAATCCGTTCAGATGAAAAAAAGTAGATTTTTTTGCATTTTTAGTCTGCTCGATGTCGAATTTCCAGTTTTTTACGTCACTATTCCTTCATATCTTGAAATATTTCTGAAAAATTTGTCTCGACAGCCCGATACCCGTTGCGGCAAAAAAACAACTATGATATAATGGAAACAGCAATGCCGTCGAATTGTTTGGAGGGAAACGGGAATGCCGAATCAAAAAAAGGGCCTGCAGATTGGCCGGTATCGAATTACTCCGCTGGGAATGGGCGTATTTGGCGGATTGATCGCCGTCGTGGCGGCGATCATCGTGGCAATCGTGTTGTTGACCGGCGGCTCGCCCGACGCGCAATCGGATCCAACGCTCGCGTCCGCGACGCGTTCGCCTGAAGCAGATGTGGCCAGCTCGGCCACGCCGGTGCCAACCGCCGCGCCGACGCCGACCCCGGAACCGACGCCGCGCAGCGCAACCATCCGCGCGCTGGGCGAAATCTCCATGGATCTGGAGCTGTTGCAATCCGCGGCGGATCTGGAAACCAGCACGTTTGACTTTTCGCCGATGTTCTCTGAAATCGCCGATGTGGTCGGCGACGCGGACTATACCATCGCCGACGTCGAGGGCACGCTGGGCGACACGATGGGCTTTTCCGCCACCGACCGGGCGATGTATACGCCCTCCGCGCTGCTCACCGCGCTGAAGGACTCCGGCGTGGACATGCTCTTCCTCGGCAACGACCACGCGATGGACGGCCCGTTCAGCGAGCTGGTGGCCACGATCGACAACGTCGAGGCCACCGGTCTGGATCATATCGGCACAAACCGCACGTCTGCGGAAAAGTCGACGCCGGTGGTAAAGGAGATCAACGACATCAACGTCGGTTTCCTCGCCTACTGCCAGTCGCTCTCCGGCGAAAGCGAATATGCCGAAGACGCCGACGCGCTGAACTACGGCGTCAACCTGATCACGAACAGCGACCCCTACTCCGATGCGCAGGCTCTGCGCGACGCCGGCGCGGAGGTCATCGTGGCCGTGGTCAACTGGGGCGACGCGGGCAGCCAGAGTATCACCGAGGCGCAGTACCGGATGGCGATGATCCTGAACGCCGCCGGCGTGGACGTCATCATCGGCTACAACCCGCAGACCGTTCAGCCCGCGCAGCTGATCGAAACGACGGCCGATGACGGCACCGTCAACCGCACCCTCTGCCTCTGCGCGACGGGCAGCTTCCTGACCGGCTCGCGCGAACAGTATTTCGACTGCGGCATCATCTTTGAATTCACGATTCAGGAGCAGGCCGACGGTACATTCGCCATCGAGACCCCGGTCTACATCCCAACCTATGTCCTGCGCTATGAGAGCGACCGGAGTACGGAGACCGCGACGGTCTACGATTACCGCACGCTCGCCGTCGGCCAGTGGACCGATGCGGATGCCGCCAACCTGCCCGAGGGCATGGGCTATTCCGACCTGCAGTACATGGCCACCGTCTGGGCGCAGATTCAGAGCACGATGGGCGATTCGGTCGCGACCGTCGCGCGCGAATGACCGCCTGCGCAGACCAAAGCCGTCGCACCACGCCCGCCGCTTCGGTGGGCGTGGCGTGCGGAAAAGCTGTGCGTGCGATCTACCCAGCGTCTGCGGCCAAGCTGGACGCCGCCGTCCGCGCGTCGAACCGCGCTTCCGAGCGGGAATGCGGAGGAACTCCTTCCTCCCGCCTCCCGCTCTTTTTCTATTTCCCTGAGGGAATTAAATAAGGTAAGTCCGCAACAGCGGGCGATTTTCGTCCGGCGCCGCAGCGAGTTCGCAGATTGCATGGCGTGAAGTCAAGAATTCGCACCGCCAAGCGAACAGAAAAGGCGGCAAACTTGCATTTTCAGGAGTTTTCAAACGCTTTCTGACATCTTTGGGAGGAATCATGAAACTGGATGAACTTCTGCTCGACTGGTACGACGTTCAGCGGCGCAACCTTCCGTGGCGTGATACGCGCGATCCCTATCGCATCTGGCTGTCCGAAATCATGCTCCAGCAGACGCGCACAGAGACCGTCGCGCGCTATTACGCGCGATTCCTCGAGCGATTCCCGACCGTCGCGGATCTCGCGCACGCGGACGAGGACGAGGTGCTCAAGCTGTGGGAGGGCCTCGGCTACTATTCCCGCGCCCGAAATCTGCACGCCGCGGCGAAGCGCGTCGCTCTCGACTTCGGCGGACGCTTTCCCAGCGATTCGGCGTCGCTGCGCGCGCTGCCCGGCATCGGCCCCTACGCCGCGAACGCCATCGCTTCGATCGCGTTTGACGAGTGCGCGCCCGCGCTGGACGGCAACCAGGCGCGCGTGCTCTCCCGCGTCCTCGCGTGGGAGCGGCCGCTGAAGACGCCGTTCGACCTGGAGGCGCAGGCGCGCGAGATGATGAACCGCTCCCGGCCGGGCGATTACAACCAGGCGCTGATGGACCTCGGCGCCTCGGTCTGCACGCCGCGCAGGCCGGACTGCCCCTCCTGCCCGATCGCCGCGTGCTGCAAGGCACGCGAGTTCGGCGATTCGGAATCGTTTCCCCGCAAGCAGCCGCCCATCGCGCGCCGCGAAACGGCCCTGACGATCGTCGTCGCGCGCTGTCCCGAAGGCATCGCCGTGCGCCGCCGCCCCGCCCGCGGCCTGCTCGGCGGGCTGTACGAGTTTCTTTCGCTGGACGGCCACTCATCGCCGTCCGAGATCCCCACGCGGCTCGCCGCCGAGGGCCTGCCCGGCGCACGGCTGATCGGCCCGCTGCCCGATGCGAAGCACGTGTTCACCCACCTCGTCTGGCGGATGAAGGGCGCCGCCGTCGACCTGCCCGCCCCGCCGCAGGGCTTCACTATCGCGAGTGATCTGTCGGCACTCGCTTTCCCCTCGGCGCTGCGCGTCTACCGCGCGTGTGCGGAATCGCTGCTGGAAACCATCGAACCCGGCGAACCGGAGTGACGAAATCCGCCCTCTTCGCCGAAAAATGCACCTTCTCAGGGCGAAATGGCGGCACAATCGAAGCGCGCAACCATTTCGCCCGCAAAAAAATCGTAAAAGTTGGAAAAGGGTATTGACAGATGGCGCGTTTTGTAGTAGAATATTTCATGTCGCCGCGATGAGCGGCCAACGGGGAGCATAGCTCAGCTGGGAGAGCATCTGCCTTACAAGCAGAGGGTCACAGGTTCGAGCCCTGTTGTTCCCACCAAACTGTGGCCCGGTAGTTCAGTTGGTTAGAATGCCAGCCTGTCACGCTGGAGGTCGAGGGTTCGAGCCCCTTCCGCATCGCCAATTCCGTTTGGACAGTGCGTCCGGACGGATTTTTTGCTTTTGGAACATGTCCCGGGGACGTCGGCAAAACCGGCGGGCCGACGGGGCGCGGCCATGCTGCGGCGCTTTTGCCCTTCGTTCTTTACAGGCCCGGCGGGCTGTGGTATGATAGTATCAATCGGCCGCACGGGTCTTGGGAATGGTCGCGGCGGGGGATGGCCGCCGGTGGGCGCGCACGGATGCGCCCGGACGGATTTTCGGAGGTGGAAGGATATGATGCAGCGCGTGCGCAGGTCGCCTTTCCTGTATCGGGCGCTGGTTGCGCTCCGGCGCGTGGCGGGGCGCGCGTGGATGCGCGCGGCGAACCGGGTGCTGGGCGTGAAGCCGAACCGCGTGTTCTTTTCGAGCTTCAAGGGCAAGGCGTATTCGGACAGCCCGCGCTTCATCTCCGAGGCGCTGCACCGCCTGCGCCCCGATGCGGAGATCGTCTGGCAGCTGGCCGATCCGGCGGGCGCGCCGGAGTATGTGCGCGCCGTCCGTCCGCACACGCTGCGGGCGCTGGCGATGATTGCGTCGTCGCGCTGGATCGTGGACAACTTCAACCGCCCGCAGTACATGCTGCTGTTCCGGGGCCAGTCCTACATGCAGACGTGGCATGGCGACCGCGGCTTCAAGAAGATGCTGTTCGACATGGATCCCGCCGCGGGCTATCCGGACGGCGGGCAGATCACGCTGGCGCTGTCGGGCTCGGAATTTGGCACGAAGAACTACCGCTCGGCGTTTCGGTACGATGGGCCGGTGCTGCAGCTCGGCATGCCGCGAAACGACCGGCTCGTGCATCCCGACGAAGCGGAGATCGCGGCGATCCGCGCGCGGCTGGGCATCCCGGACGGCGCGCGGGTGATGCTCTATGCGCCGACCTTCCGCGACGCGACCTCGGGGCAGGCGCAGCGCGCGGGCTTCGACCTGCGCCGCGCGCTTTCGCGGCTGGAGGCGGCCACGGGAACGCGCTGGGTCTGCCTGACGCGCGCGCACGACCAGAACCTGTCCATCGACGCCGGCGATTCCGCCGGTGCGGTGCGCGATGTGACGCGGTATCCGGAGATGTCCGACCTGCTGCTCGCCGCCGACCTGTTGATCACCGATTACAGCTCGTCCGCGGGCGACTTCATCCTGCTCGACCGGCCGGTCATCCTCTACCAGCCGGATCTGGCCGAGTTCACGTCCGGCGACCGCGACATGTACTTCGACCTGCGCGCCTGCCCCTATGCGCGCGCCGAATCGCCGGAGGCGCTCGACGCCCTGCTCGATTCCGTGGATGGCCTCGCGTCCCGCTGTGCCGCCGTGCGAAAGTTCTACGGCGTCACCGAATCCGGAGAGTCCGCGGCGGCCGCTGCGCGCGAGATCGCCAAAGACCTCCCTGCCCCGAACCCCGGCGCAGGGCGCTGACCCATCCCGCGCCGCGAAGCGCGGGCTCGCGGAATGGAGCGCCGGAGGGACTGCGCCAATCGAATCCATGAAGGCGGTCGCGACGGTGGCGCCGGAGGTTTTTTGCGGAGAATTGCATAAAGGCTGAGGCCGCGATGGATGTTCCGTCGCGGCCTCAGCTTGTCTAAAACCCAAAGGAGGGCGCGAAAGGGTCGAAACCCTTTCGCGCTATGATCGTTTCCGGCGGCGTGAACGGCGGGGAAGTTTGTCCTCGCCGTCCGCCAGCCTGTCCAAAACGCGCGGCGCGGGCAAGGTCAACTTCGCCGGCATGCGCGGCTCGGCTGCGGGGTCAGCGCTTGAACTGGGGCAGCCAGTCCTTGTTGGCCTCGAACATCTCGTCCACCATGTCGCGGATCTCGCGCAGCGAGCAGACGGCGGCGGTCAGCGGGTCGTAGCAGATGGCCTGATAGATCATCTCGCGGTCGCCCGCCAGGCTTCCGGCCACGGCCAGCTCCTCGATCTGGGCGGAGGTTCCGCTCAGCAGCGCCAGCTGCGGCGGCATCTTGCCCACGTGGATCGGCTCCAGCCCGCGGCGGCTGGCCAGCACCGGCACCTCGACGCAGCAGCCCTCGGGCAGGTTGTCGATCAGACCGAAGTTGCGGACGTTGCCGTTGAACTTGAACATCTCGCCGTCGCCGAAGATGGCGTTGAAGATGTAGGCGGCGTACTCCTGTCCGCGCGCGAGGTCGAGCGGCTCGGCGAACCACTTGTCGATTTCGTCGCGCCAGGTGGTCTCGCGGTTGCGGTATTCCTTGAGAATGTAGGCGTATTCGCCCGGGTTCCAGCCCGTGCCCGGCAGGCAGTACTTCTCGATCAGGTCCGGGCGCTTGCGGAACCACGCGTTGTACTCGCTGTTGTGGCCCGAGGACTCGGTGACGTAGTAGCCCAGCGCCAGGAACATCTCGTTGCGGACGATCTCCTGCTTGTAGACGTCCTCGCGCTCGGTGATTGCCTTGCGGATGAGCGGATAGGCGTCCTTGCCGTTCCACAGAAATTCCGTGTAGAACGCCTGATGGTTGATGCCGGCGCAGGTGTAGGTGATTTCGTCCTCCTTTGCGCCGATCCAGTCGGCCAGCATCTTCGCCGTGCCCTGCACGCTGTGGCAGAGGCCGCTGGTCGTCAGGTGCGGATACGCGCCCTGCACCGTGCGGCAGAGCATCGCCATGGGGTTGGTGTAGTTCAGATAGACGGCGCCCGGGCAGTAGCGGTCGATGTCCGCGGCGATTTCGAGGATCGGGTTGATCGTGCGCAGATAGCGGAAGATGCCGCTGGGGCCGCGCGTGTCGCCGACGTTGGTGTCCACGCCGTACTTCTTCGGGATCAGGATGTCGTGCTGCCAGACGTCGCAGCCGCCCTGCAGGATGGTGGTGATCACGCCGTCCGCGCCCATGAGCGCTTCCTTGCGGTCGAGCGTGGCGACGACCTTCGCCGGATACTTGCCCTCCTCGACGATGCGGTCGCACGCGCGGCGAATGGCGTCGAGGCGCTCCGGATCGATGTCCATCAGCGCGATGGTGGCGTCCTGAAAGGCGGGAAAGGAGAGAATGTCGCGAACCAGCGAGCGGGTGAAGCCGAAGCTGCCGGCTCCAATAAATGCGATTTTCCGTGACATGGCAAAACCTCCTGTGCAGTATTTCGCACCTCTATGATACTCGCTTTCCCGCGCGATGTCAATCGGCATCGGGCCGGGAAAACCGGATTTTTGGAGGCCGGATGCGGCGCCCTTCGGGAATAAATCTAAAGGTACCTTATACAAATTTCACACGATACACCATAATATCAAGGTACCGAATGAATTTGGAGGTGTTGCCCGATGCGGCAAAGCGGCGCGGGAAGCGACTGGCGGCGCGAGCGCTACCAGACTACCAGAGTGCGGACGAGAACGACCGGATCATCAACCTGCGCGATCTCGGCCATGTGATGCGCGGGCTGTCCGAAGGGCGGGGGAGCCAGCAGCGCGTGCTGATCGTGTTGAGCAAAATCAGCGGCGCGATTTCCCAGCGGGATCTGACCGAGCGCTTCGGCATCCAGCCGGGATCGGCCAGCGAGGTCATCGCGAAATTGGAGGCCGCGGGCGCGGTGCGGCGCTCGCCGGGCGCGGCGGACCGGCGGACGATGGACGTCGAGCTGACGGCGGCGGGCCGGCAGATGGCGGCCGAGGCGCGCGCGCAGCGGGCGCGGCGGCACGAGGAGATGTTTCTGTGCCTCTCCGACGGGGAGAAGGCGCAGCTGCTGGCGCTGCTCGAAAAGCTCAGCGCCGATTGGGCGGAGCGCTATGGCGGCGAGGGCGAGCACCCGCGGCACGGGCGCGGGGAACGGTGCGGGAGAAGGGGCGGCTGAGCCATGTGGAAGTACATCCGGCGATACCTGCACCACGCGGTGAACGCCGCCGATCGGGGCGGCATCGCGCAGGAGCAGGCGGGCGAGATGTTTTCCGTGCTGACCGAGGCAGAGACGGCGACGCTGGCCGCGCTGCTGGAAAAGCTGGCCGGCCACTGGATGGGCATGGCGCCCAACCCCGCGCCCCACGGCGGCCCCGGCCGTGGCCATGGGCATGGCGGAAGGCACGGCTTCGGCGGGCGCTGAAAATTCCACCGAATCTTTTCGGATTCTTCGGCATCCGTTTTCACGGAAGGCGGCTGCAAATTTCCGCGCGCCGCTGTATAAGGATCGGGAATTCATTGGATCGCTGAATGCACAGATCGCTGAAAGCCTGAGCGCCGCACCTCCGTTTGAGGCCGGCGCTTCAGTTTGTCAGAGAACCTATGAAAGAGCGCGGGAGGGACAAGGCCCTTTTGCGGTTGAATCGTTCATGGCGTTCTTTTGATCGGGTCAGCAGTTCCCTTTGCAGCCGGCGCAGTGGCCGGAGCAGGCCCACAGCTCGTCCGCCACGGGCGCCCAGTTTTTGGCCGGCGTCTCGCACTTGCCGGTCAGGAATTCGACGTCCTCCGGGCTTTCGAGATCGGTGGAGTGCGCGCCCGAGGCGTGCACCATCTTCTTTAAAGCCTCCGGGTTGTCCAGCAGCGGGCAGGGGCGCAGGTGGTTTTCGTTGAACGGCTGTCCAGCGCGGTAGGCCTTGAACAGCGGCGACTGCAGCGCCTCCAGAATCGTCTTTTCGCGGATGTTGGAATCCGAATAGTGGATAAACGCGCACGGCTCGATGTCGCCGTTGGCGTTGATGTGCAGGTACCTGCGGCCACCCGCCACGCAGCCGCCCGCGTACTCGCCGTCGTTCCAGAAGTCCATCGTGAAGATCGGCTTCGTGGAGCGGAATTTTCGCACCTGTTCGTACATGAACCTGCGCTGCTCCGGCGAGACGATCAGCTCCGGCACGGCGTCGTTGCCCACGGGCATGTAGGTGAACAGCCAGCAGAACTTCGCGCCCCACTCGATCATCTGGTCGAAGTAGGCCTCGCTGCCGATGACCTCCACGTTCTGGCTGGTGTAGCAGCAGGAGATGCCGAAGGGCAGGCGGCGCTGCTTCAGAATCGCCATGGCGCGCTCGACGCGCTTGAACGTGCCCGCGCTGCGGCGGGCGTCGGTGGCCGCCTCGAATCCCTCCACGGAGATGGCGGGGATGAAGTTCTTCACGCGCAGCATCTCGTCGGCAAATGCCTCGTCGATGAGGGTGCCGTTGGTGAAGGCGGAAAATTCGCAGTCCGGGTGCGCCTCGCACAGGCGGAGGAGGTCGGCCTTGCGCACCAGCGGCTCGCCGCCGGAATAGAGGAAGAAAAGTGGATGCCCAGCTCCTTGCCCTGCCGGATGATGTCGTCCAGCTCCTCATAGGAGAGGTTGAGCTTGCTGCCGTACTCCGCCGCCCAGCAGCCGGTGCAGTGCAGGTTGCAGGCGGAGGTGGGGTCGATGAGCATCGTCCACGGGATGTTGCAATCGTACTTCTCCTGAAGCGATTCGTTGACGTCGGCCTCCAGGAAGGTGCCGTTGACGGCGAAATTTTCAAACACCGCCCGGCGCGCGCCGTCGTCGATGTCGTCCCACAGGTTCATCACAAATCGGTTCCAGTTGTTGCCGGGGTCGGAGAGCCCTTCCTTGATGCCCTTGATCGTGCCGTCGATGCTGCTGCCGGAGGGCACGAACTTCTCAATCAGCGAAATCACCTGTGGCAGCCGCGCGTGGGGATCCTTGTCGATATAATCGTACACCTTTTTAAGCCCCGCGGCCTGCAACGCCGTCTTGATCTTCATGAATTTCATCCTTTCCATTTGTCTGTTCTTCGCTTTTCGCTTTCGCAGGCGATGCGCCCATTGTATCCGCCGACTTTTTCCATATCGATTGCGTTTTGTTGTTGAATTATAAATGCCCCTCCGTTGCCGCGATTCCGGCGCGCCGCAACCATTGGCGCGCGGCGTTCAGGCCGTCGCAGCGCAGCTCAGACAGGGCACAGGCTTTATCGTGGCGAACCACCGGCGGGATGGCTTCCGCGTACCGGCGCGGCTTCCGCCGGCCTTGCGGCACGGAGCGTTCGAGATCCTGCCGCAATGGCTTTCCGCTGGCGGCTTGTCTTAAAGAACGCTCTGATTTTATGAATGGAAGGAGGAACACGGTGGGCGTCCGGCCGCATACTCTCCGGCAAGCGGCATTCATAAAACGCAAACGCAACCGAAGCATTCGGCAAACAAATTCGCGCTAATATACGGCCATACAAGCAAGCGGTGCTTGCGAAAGGGAAAGGAGGAGGCTTGTATGAATCCCGTCGCCGTCGTGGTCGTGGTAGGAGGGGAAATCATGAACATGAAGCGCATCCTCGCCGCCTGTGCCGCCTGCGCGCTGATGCTGGGCGGGGCGCTGGCCGAAGGCGCTGAAGCGCCCACGCCTACGGAAAGCGTTGCCGTCGAACCGGCGGCCGTCAAGGGCAGCCGCGACGTCGCATGGCCGGAGGAATACCTGATCACTTATGAATACCAGCTTCCCGACGGGCGCGTGAGCCAGATCACGCAGGGCCGCGACGCACAGGGCAACGTCTACTTCCAGTCCGATGGCGTGGAAACCCTGTTCGCTGTGGACGGCGCGCACTACCGGATCTATCGCCCCGGCGCGGCGGGCGAACTCGTGCAACAGCCCGACATGTATTCCGAGGACTATGTGCAGGATCAGATCTCCGCGCTGGTGGAATACGCCTCCAGGGCCAGCCAGTGGTATCTGGACGACGCGGTGTATGCGGGCGCGGGCGAGGTGGCCGGCCGGGCCTGCTCGATCTACACCTATGAGCGCGATTTTCTGAACTACACGCTGACCTGCACGATGGCCGTGGACGATGCCACCGGCCTGTGCCTGGAGTGGCGCACGCAGAACCGCGTCAGCGGCTACGAGCTCTCCAGCGGTGAAGGCGACTTCGTCTGCACCGCCTTCGCAACCGAGGACGTCGTCCTGCCGCTGGCCGCGGAGTAAAAAACCGCCGCGGCAGACGGACGCTCGTCTAAACCCCGAAAGAGCGCGAGAGGGCCGAAGCCCTCTCGCATAAAAATCGTCCCCGGCAAGAAGGTTGAAAACCCATGGGGTTTTCAAGTCGGCCAAAGCCGACCGATTTTGACGATTGGAAAATCGGCAAAATCGCCTCGCGCGTCGGAGTCGCAGCTGATTTTTGCGTCGGGAAATCCCATTTCCCAGAGCAAAAA
>MHCFC02800__coassemble_719_pt1 | contig 16391 bp, 12 predicted proteins | sample MHCFC02800__metabat2_low_PE_014 | metagenome-assembled genome bin MHCFC02800 | reverse complement strand
AGGGCACCATCTTTCGCGCGACAACAGCGCTTCGCCTCAGTGGCGGTTCATTAACCCCAGATACCTCCGATAGGCGTCGTCCCACGCGCCGGTGTCCACGGGTTCGCCCCGGATCCAGCCGCCGCTCTCCGCGCGCCTCGCCCTCTTCCATCGAAAGGGCACCATCTTTCGCGCGACAACAGCGCTTCGCCTCAGTGGCGGTTCATTAACTCCAGATACCTTCGATAGGCGTCGTCCCACGCGCCGGTGCCGGCGGGCTGGAACGTCCGCGTCGGGAACGAGCGGGCGGCGACCTCCCGCCCGGCGCGCAGATCGGAAACCGCGCCGTCCGCCGCCGCCTGCACGAGCAGATTGCCGATGACCGTCGCCTCCGACGGCCCCGCGACGACCTCCCGGCCCAGCGCGTCGGCGGTGAACTGGTTGAGCATGTCGTTCTTGCTGCCGCCGCCCACGACGTTCAGGCCGGCGATCCTCCGGCCGAGGATGTCCCCTTCCAGCCGCTCGATCGCCCAGCGGTACTTCAGCGCGAGGCTCTCGTAGATCACGCGGGCGATCTCGCCGCGGCCCTCGGGCACGCTCTGCCCCGTCCGGCGGCAATAGCCCTGCACGCGCGCGGGCATGTCGCCCGGCGCGAGGAAGCTGTCGTCGTCGACGTCGAGCACCGCCTTGAATGCCGGCGCGCGCTTCGCCAGCTCGACCAGCTCGCCGTAGCCCGCTTCCTCGCCGCGGCGGTCCCATTCGCGCTTGCACTCCTGGATGATCCACAGGCCCATGATGTTCCTGAGCAGGCGGATCGACCCATCCACGCCGCCCTCGTTCGTATAGCCCGCGTCGAGCACAGCCTGCGTGCACATGGGCTGCGGGATCTCGACGCCCAGCAGCGACCACGTCCCCGACGACAGATAGGCAAAGCCATCCTTCTGCGCCGGAACGGCGGCGACGGCGCTGGCCGTATCGTGCCCGCCGACGGCGAACACGGGAATCTCGCCCACGCCGCACTCGCGCGCGATCTGAGGCAGCAGCGTTCCGCGCGGCGCGCCCGGCCGGTCGACCGGCAGCGTCAGATGTCTCGGCAGGCCGAACCGGTCGAACACCGCGTCCAACCAATCGCGCCTTTCGGGATCCAGCAGCTGGCTCGTCGAGGCGATCGTGTACTCAACGCCCTTGACGCCCGTCAGGCAGTAGGCCAGCAGGTCAGGCATGAACAGCAACGTCCGCGCGGCGTCGAGCGCCGGATCGCGGTCGCGCTTCATCGCCAGCAGCTGAAACAATGTGTTGAAGGAATTGAAGGCGATGCCCGTCAGCCCGAACAGCTCTTCGCGCGAGACGGCGGCGAACGCCTCGTCCATCACGCCCTCCGTGCGCGCATCCCGATAGTGCACCGGAAGCGCCAGCAGCCTGCCGCGCGCGTCGAGCAGCCCGAAGTCGACGCCCCACGTGTCGATGCCGATCCCGGAGACCTGCACGCCCGCGCGCGACAGCGCGTTCAGCGCGCGCTTCATTTCGAACACCAGCCGCGGCAGATCCCACGCCAGCTGGCCGCACAGCATCACAGGTTCATTGTCAAACCGATGGATTTCGCGCAGTTCCATTCGCCCGCCATCGAACGAGCCCAGCATCGCCCGCCCGCTCGACGCGCCAAAGTCAAACCCCAGATAGTTTCGCCGTTCCACGATCTCACCTCTCGCCGCCGTGAATTGCATAGAAACTCTTTATACAGTATAGCATAAATTGCGCTGTCAAACAAGCATCCTGCGGAATTTCGTAAAATTTGGAACAAATCCCCCGCCGCGCTCGCGCCGAAGGGAGCGCAGAATTGCATATACATCGCCCCGCCGGTGGAAAATCCACATTGTCCACGGGGTTTTCCACAGGTTTGGGGGATAAAAACCGCGAAACAGCGGGGTTTTCCACGTTTTTCCACATCCACCCGCGGCATTGCATACGTTTCTTTCACAGACCACGGTCTATTTCGGTCTCTTTTCAAGCATGATTGGGGTCGAATCATGACCATCATCCAGCAATTGTGTCTGATTTCCGTCATATTTAACGCACGAATCGAAATCTTGCAGAAATTTCCACGGGAAAAAGCCGGCGTTTTCCGGTCGATCCGATGTCAAATCGCGGGCGAGTTATTACAAAACTATTGCATATACATTTCCCGGCGGGCGTATTCATCCGATCGGCGCGGCGAAGGTATTGGAAACGGCTTCGTCAAACGGCGCATAGATGCTCGTGCCCATCCGGCGCTCGAACTGATCCCGGATCGCAAACACGGCGCGCCACTTCTCCGGCGTATTCGCGAGCACGCCGTGCCGCAATGCGACGTCGATCAGCCGCTTCTCGATCAGGCAGACGCCCTGCGGCAGGCACATGGCGTCGCAGAGCTGAATGAGGCGGTCAAAATCGTCCATCTCGCACCGGGCGATATAGCCGACGATCCACGCATACTCCGCCTCGTCAACATCCCACTCGCCCAGATAGACCGAAGGATCGGCGATGGGAAATGAGTGCGTCATGCAGATGCGCGCGGCGCCGGGGTCGCCCTTCTCCATCATCAGCCGGTAGCCGGCGATGGCGTGGTGCAGGGCGCGAACGCCCTCCCAGCGGCCGATGTCGTGCAGCGCGCCGAGCACCCATGCGCGTCCGGCATCCATGCCGCAGCGGGAAGCAATGGCCTCGGCGGCACGGGCGACGTGCAGGGAATGCTGCGTCCACGGGCCGGGATTCTGGGTACCCGCCCATTCGAGCAGCGCGGAAGCCTGTTCTCGGTTCAGCACAGGCAAAACCTCCTTTGCAAAGCAGGACAGAATTTGTGCAAAAAATGTGTCCATATGTGCTATTTTACTCAAAAAGGCTGGCGCAAGCAGGGAATTTATGTTAAAATAGAGAAAATGAAATCTGTTGAGGAGGAAACCGCATGATCAAGGTCACCGTATGGAACGAGAATGTGCAGGAAAACGGCCTGAAGTTCGCCCAGATCGACGAGTCGATCCCCGAGTCGAAGTTCTTCAAGGAGTTTCTGGAGAAGTCCGAGCGCGAGATCAAGGTCGTCCACCCGAACGGCATCCACGGCACGCTGGCGGCGCTGTTCGGCGAGGAGGCGGACATGCAGGTTCGCATCGCGACGATGGACATGCCCGAGTGCGGCCTGACGCAGGAAGTGCTCGACGACACCGACGTGCTGGTCTGGTGGGCGCACATCGCGCACGACCGCGTGCCGGACGAGATCGCCATGCGCGTCAAACAGGCGGTGCTGAAGGGCATGGGCTTCATCGCGCTGCACTCGGCGCACCAGTGCAAGCCGCTGCAGATGCTGCTGGGCACGTCGGGCGCACTGAAGTGGCGCGAGGACGACCGCAGCCGCGTCTGGTGCACCTGCCCGACGCACCCGATCGCCGCGGGCATCCCGGAGTCGTTCGAGCTGCCGGAGGAGGAGATGTACTGCGAGTTCTTCGACATCCCGAAGCCGGACGATCTGGTGTTCATCAGCTGGTACGCCGGCGGCGAGGTGTTCCGCTCCGGCTGCACATGGACGCGCGGCTACGGCAAGATCTTCTACTTCCAGCCCGGCCACGAGACGCAGCGCAGCTACTACGTCCCCGAAGTGCGGAAGATCCTGAAGAACGCCGTCCGCTGGGCCGCCCCGGTGATGCGCATCCCGGAGATCTCCTGCCCGCACGCCGAAGTCTCCGCCGAGGCGAAGTATCAGGCGAGCAAGTGAGCAAAGCCGGCAAGGGCGATCCGAACGCGTTTCGGATCGCCCTTTCGTTTGGATTCACTTCTGCTTTCGCTCCGCCCAGCCGTCGAGCTTCCGCAGCAGATCGTTCCAGACCTCCATGCTGCCCTCGTTGAGGATCTCGTGGCGCAGGCCGGGGTACATCTTCGCGGTGACCTCGGTGCAGCCGCGCGCGCGGATGTTTTCGACGGCAGCGTCGAACCCGGCGCGGTCGGGCGCGCACGGGTCGTCCTCGCCGGACATGAAGTGCACCGGCAGGCTGCGCCGCAGCGAATTGCGCAGGTCATAGGCGGCGAGCATCAGGTTCAGCAGCGCGCGGTATCCATTGATCGTAAAGCGGAATCCGCACAGCGGATCGGCCTCATAGCGCGCGACGTTTTCCGCATTTGCGCTCAGCCATGCATACTTCGATCCGCCCCTGAACCGCCGCGACATGCCGCCCAGCGTCAGCTGATCCATCAGCCGGCTGTGCGCGCGCGAGCCGCCGTGCACGATCTGCAAGACGCGCGTGATGCCGAGCGCGGCCTTCGCCTGCGGGTTCAGCCCGGGGCTTCCGCAAACGATCAGGCCATCGATCTCGCGCCCATATTTCGCCGCATAGGCGCGCGCGGCCAGCGAGCCCATGCTGTGGCCGAACAGGAACAGCGGCCTGCCGGGATATTTTGCGCGAAAGAGCTTCGCCACCTGATGCATATCCTTGATCAGCCCGCGCCCGCCGTCCCTGTAAAAATAGCCCAGATCGCCCGGATCGCGCACGCTCGCGCCGTGGCCGCGGTGGTCGTTGACGATGCACGCATAGCCGTGTTCCGCCAGAAATTCCATCACCGGCAGATAGCGCTCCTTGTGCTCCGCCATGCCGTGCGAAAACTGTACCAGCGCCTTCGGCTCGCCCTCGGGCGCAACAATCGCGACGGACAGCGCCAGTCCGTCGTGTTCAGACGAAATTGTGAAATTCTCAACCTTCGACATGCCAACGCCTCCTCTACTTCGACCCATCGGTTGTCCCTGCCCTTTCGCCGCGGGTTCAGCCGCCGCAGCGCCCGCATCCCATCCGGCGACCTGTCTGCCCGTCAGCTCGCCTTTGCCGCCCAGCCGGTAGTGCCGCGCGCCGCCGGCGAGAGTTCGACGGCGCAGTCATCCGCTTGCCGTCCACGCTCCGGGGCAACGCCCGACGTCCCAGCCGCGCCGCAGCATCTCGCTGTGGGCGCGATCCGTGTAAACCATCGCCCTTCCCGTCCAGCATATGTCCGCAACCCGCGCTTCATTCGCGAAGTACAGGCCGCGCCATCGCGCAGCGGACGCCGGACGTGGCTGGACGAGGTGTTCGTCGAGATCAGGTGTCCGCCGATTCCCCGGCGTCCTGCGCAGAACGCGCGGCGAATCGACAGGCGAAACTCGTTCGTCGAGGAACCCAAGGCCAGCAAACGCCGCTCCGCGGATGAATTCCGCGATCTCGTCCATGGGCGCGGCGCGTCCCTCCCGCAAAATGGGGTGACAAAAACGGCACAGTTTTGCAACCGTGCCGTTTGGGCTTGAAAATCAGGCGTCCACCTCGGGCAGATCGTCGCCGATGGCGTACTCGTCGTCCGGGACGTTCTCCAGCGCCTCGTCCTCCAGCACCTCGCGGATGGACAGCGAGATGCGCTTGGCCTCGGTGTTGACGTCCAGCACCTTCACGCGGACGATGTCGCCGACGTTGACGGCGTCCTCGACCTTCGCGATGCGGGTCAGCGCGCACTGGGAGATGTGCACCAATCCGTCGAGACCCGGCTCCAGCTCGACGAACGCGCCGAACGTGGTGATGCGCACGACCTTGCCCTCCACGACGGAGCCGACCGGATACTTCTCACCGGCCACGGTCCACGGGCGGGGCTGGGTCTGCTTATAGCTCAGCGAGATGCGCTCGCGCTCGGGATCGACGTTCAGGATCTTGACGTCGATCTCCTGGCCGACCTTGACCACGTCGGACGGATGCTTGACGCGGCCCCAGCTCAGATCGGTCACATGCACCAAGCCGTCCACGCCGCCGATATCGACGAACGCGCCGAAGTCCGCCAGGCGGCGAACCGTGCCCTTCACGATGGAGCCCACCTCAAGCGAATCCCAGATCTTCTTCTTGCGCTCGGCCTCTTCGACCATCAGCACGGCCTTGCGGGAAGCGACGATGCGCTTCTTCGCGCGGTCGATCTCGATGATCTTCAGCGTCATCGTCTGGCCGACGAACTCTTCGATCTTCTCGACATAGCGCAGCGACAGCTGCGAGGCCGGGATGAACGTGCGGATGCCCATCACATCTGCCAGCAGGCCGCCCTTGACGGCCTCCTTGCCGACGCCCTCGACGAATTCGCCGGCGGCTTCCTTCGCGCAGATCTCTTCCCACGCCTTGCGGCTGATGATGTTCTTCTGAGAGAGAAGGACGTTGCCTTCGCCGTCATTGACCTTGACGACCTCGACTTCGATCTCGTCGCCGATCTTGACATCGGGAGAGGAAAGATCGGATTTCTTCACCAGGCCGTCGGCCTTGTAGCCGACGTTGACGCAGACCTCGTCGTCCGTGATCTGCACGACCGTACCGGTGACGATCTGGCCGGGGCGAATCTGAACAAGGGTCTTCTCAACGTCCTCCATGGACATGGCGCCCTGTTCGTTGGTTTCTTCAATGGGAGCCTTCTTCTCGATGTCGTTCATTCTTGCAGCAACCTCCTTAATTATACAATCCGGTGTGGATGCACCGGCTGTAATCCCAATCGTATCCGACGGACGGAACTCCAGCCCGTCCAGCTCCGCGGCCGTTTCGACAAAGTGCGTCCGCGGGCAGATCGCGCCCGCCAGCGCGCACAGCTTGCGGCTGTTGGAGCTTTCGCGCCCTCCGATCACGATCATGGCGTCCGCGCGGGACGCGATTTCCACGCATTCCGCCTGACGCTCCCGCGTGGCGGCGCAGATCGTGGCGCGAATGTCCGGCCGTGCGACCTTCTCGCGAAGCGCGTCGCACAGCGCGCGAAATTTCGATTCCACCAGCGTGGTCTGCGCGAGCACCAGCGCCGTTTCCAGCCGCGGCAGCGCGTCGACCTCCGCCTGCGTCAGCACCGCCCAGCGCGGCCCGTCCGTCCAGCCGAGGATGCCCCGCACCTCCGGATGTCCGGCTTCGCCGACGACGATCAGCGGAATTCCCGCCGCGCTCGCCTCGCACACCATCGCGCGCATCCGCACGATGACGGGGCAGGTGGCGTCGACGATCTCGCAGCCCTTTTGGGTAAGCGCCTCCATCTCCGCGCGGCCCACGCCGTGCGAGCGGATCACCACGCGCGCGCCGTCCGGCACGCCGTCGATGCCGTCCGCCGTCCGGATGCCGAGCGCCTCCAGGCGGGCGACGGCCTGCGGATTGTGGATGATCGCCCCGAGCGTATAGGCCGGCGCGGCCCGTTCGGCCGCTTCCACCGCCCGGCGAACGCCGAAGCAAAACCCCGCGTGCTTCGCCAGTATCACTGCGATGGCGCCTCACTCCTCCCTCGAAGCGGCTCCGATGCGCCGGAATTCACCTACGTCATCGAAAATTCGCTATCCAGTATTATTCGAGCAACAACAAAAAAATCCTGCATGTTTCTGCGATTTCATCACAAATTAACATACAGGTTTCGGCAGGAAGCGCCCTTTTGTTCAATGCTCCGAAGTTTTCAGCCCCCAGATCGCCGCTTCGATGCGCTTCGTCGCCTCGCTCAGCGTGGCGGCGTCGTAACGCTTTCCGAGGTCGGCCAGTTCGACCGGCCGGCCGACGGTCACGTCCACATGGTGGAACATCCGGTACGGCCCGTCCAGATACACCGGAATGACCGGCACGCCGGCGCGCAGCGCGATCATGCTGACGCCGTTGAGCATCGGCGTCGGGGTGTTGTCGCGGCTGCGGGTGCCCTGCGGGAAGATGGCCAGCCCGTGGCCGTCGGCGATCGCCTTGAGCGCCTGCCGGACGGCGTTGAGGTCGCTGTGCCCGCGGTTGATCGGGATGCCGCCCAGGCCCTTCTCGCCCAGGATCAGCCGAGAAACCGGGTTCTGATAGAGCTCCGCCTTGGCCAGATACGTGTAGTGCCGCTTCGGCAGGCGCACGGCCAGGAACAGCGGGTCGCGCCAGTGCACGTGGTTGGCGCACATAATGAACCCGCCGGAGGCGGGAATGTTCTCCATCCCGGTGACCTTCGACGGCCAGAAGAGGTTGTAATAGCCGCGCAGGATCACCGAGAGCGTATCGTAAAACTTCACATTCATGCTTTTGCCTCCGGGAAAGGGCCGGTCAAGCCGCGATGGCGGCCTTTGTTCTTTCAAAACCCTGAGAGGCGCGAGAGGGCCAGAGCCCTTTCGCACTTCTAATCGAGCCCGACGGCGTGTACGTCGGGCGCGGGTGCTGATTTTTGCATCGGGAAATCCCATTTCCCAGAGCAAAAATCGCTTCCTTGCACAATTTGCGGCCAGAGTTTTCGCAGAAAACTCAAGCAAATTGTGGTGGGGGTGGTAGTGGCGGGGGAGTTTACTCCCTCGTCCACATCGCTAAGCCGCGATGGCGGCCTTTGCGCGCTCGACGATGGCTTCGACGACCTGTTCTTCGGTCATGTCCGAGGTGTCCATCCGGACGGCGTCGTCCGCCTGGCGCATCGGCGACACGGCGCGGTGGGCGTCGTTGAAATCGCGCTCGACGATCTCCGAGAGGACCTTCTCATAGGGTTCGTCCTTGCCCGCCGCGACGAGCTGGCGGTGGCGGCGCTCGGCGCGCACCTCGCAGGACGCCGTCAGGTAGATCTTCAGCGTGGCGTCGGGCAGCACATAGGTGCCGATGTCGCGGCCGTCCATCACGACGCTCTGCCCCTGGGCGATTTCGCGCTGCAGCGCGACCATGCGCTCGCGCACCGCCGGCACCGCCGAAACCTTCGACGCCATCAACGACGCCTCGGGCGTGTGAATCCGATCGGTCACGTCGGTTCCATCGAGCACCATGTGCTGCGCGTCGCCGATGAAGCGCACCTGCACCTCCGGCTTCGCGGAAGCGCTGGCGATCCGCTCGGGGCCGGTGATGCCGTTGTCGCTCATGTACAGCCCCATCGTGCGGTACATCGCGCCGGTGTCGAGGTAAACCGCGCCGAGCGCCTTGGCGACGGCCTTTGCGACCGTCGATTTTCCGGCGCCCGCCGGGCCGTCAATGGCGATGGAAAAGTGCTTGCGCATATGCAATCCCTCCTTGGAGTGGCTGTCTCTGCCCGCTCAGTCGATCTCGCCGCTCGCCAGCGCCGCGATGGCGTGGGCGAAGATGCGGACGCTGAGCATCATCTTTTCGATGTCAATGTATTCGTCGGGCATGTGACAGGTGTCGGTGTCGCCGGGGAAGTTCAGCCCGAAGGCGACCGTGTTCGGCATCATTCGCGAATACGTGCCGCCGCCGATGGCGAACGCGTATGCATCCCTGCCGGTGACCTCGTGGTAGACCTGCAAAAGGCCCCGGACGATCTTGTGTTCCGCCGGCACATGGTGGGGCGTGTGGCCGCTCAGCCGCGTCAGCGCAAGGCCCGTGCCGGACAGCGCCATCGCCGCGGCGCCGCACATCTTCGCTTCATCGGCGCAGAGCGGATAGCGGATGTCGAGCTGCGCGGTCAGGTGCGCGCCGTCGTACCGCAGGATGCCCAGATTGCAGGTCAGCGCGCCGGACAGCTCGTCCGCCTGCGCGATGCCGAGCGCGGCGCCATCGTACTGAAGGCCGAGCACATCCGCCAGCGCCGCGATGGAGCCGCGGCTGTTTCCGCCCGCCTCGAGCGCCTTGAGCGCGATCAGCAGCATCCCCGCGGCGTTTTTGCCCAAGTGCGGCATCGACGCGTGCGCCGACACGCCCTCCGCGACGATCGCCGCGCGGCCGCTCCCGAGGTCCTCGCAGGTGAGCTTGAAGTCCTTCTCCGCCGCGACGCGCGCCACCGCCGCCTGAAGGGCGGCAAAGTCGGCCGTGCCGACCTCCGCGCGCGCGATGCCGGGCACGACGTTCGGCCGCTCTCCGGCGTACAGCGAGTACACCGGCAGGTCGGCCTCGCCTTCGCCGCCGGTGAACGCCGACAGCAGCAGCCCCAGCCCGCCCTTCTCGATGTTGATCACGGGGAATTCCGCGTCCGGCGAGAAGCCGTAGTCCGGCAGCTTCGTCCGCGCGGCGTAGTGGCGCATGTCGGACATGCCGGTTTCCTCGTCGCAGCCGAGGATCAGCCGGACGCCGTCGCGCAGTTCGACGCCGGCGTCGCGCACGGCGCGCATGGCGTACAGCGCGCACAGCGCCGGACCCTTGTCGTCCATCGTGCCGCGGCCGTAGATCCTGCCGTCCTCGATCTCCGCGCCCCACGGGTCGTGGATCCAGCCGTCGCCGGCGGGCACGACGTCCAGATGGCAGAGCATGCCCATCGTCTGTTCGCCCGAGCCGAACGAGATGTCGCCGCAATAGCCCTCGAAGTCGCGCGTCTGGAATCCATAGCGCCGCGCGTCGGCGAGCGCCAGGTCGAGCATCCGGCGGTTTTCCGCGCCGAACGGCGCGTTCTCCTGCGCCGGGCCCTGCACGCTCGGCACGGCGATCCAGCGCTTCATATCGGCGATCAGCTCATCGCGCATCGATTCGACGAGATGGTCGATCTTCTCGTAATTCATTTCGGAATTCCTCCCGTTGCAATCAATATAGCCCATTTTCCCATGGATTAAACCGTTTGTCAATCACGGACGTGTTAAGGGCCGAGCGGCGAGCGGGCGTTTATGTAAATATTCAGAAAATCATTCAGCCGTTCGTGCTGACGAAACCGCAACAATTTATTGCACTTTGCGCATAAAATCCGCCCTATCCGTTCTCCTCGACGGCGACGTCCGCGACGCCAAGCGACTGCCGCGACGCACGGCGGATGGCAACCGCATCCTTTTTCAGCAGCCGCTCAAACGGCACGACGAAGATTTTCCCGCCCTCGAGCTTCCATCTCGCGCGAACGCAGCCGCGCAGCAGCACGGCCGGGAACACGATGCCGGCGGCATTGACGAGCTTGCGCGCATGAACGGGGTCGATCAGCCGCGTCCGGTCGCGATACGCCATCACGAGGGAATCGAAGCCCGGCAGCAGCACGCACGGCGGAATTTCCGCCCGCGCCTCGAGCGGCCTGCCGTGCCAGTAGCGCACGCCGCCGAGGTCGGCCCACCGCAGCTCGGGCAGGATCTCATCGAAAAGGGGTTTCATCTCCCGCCACGGCCAGCCGAAGAACGCCGCGCAATCCCTGGGCGTCGCCGGTCCGAAGGTAAAAAAGTAGCGCCGGATGAGCGCGCGGCGGGCATCGTCCCTGTCGAGCCACTCGATCCTTCCGGGAATTGAATAGCGCTTTTCCGTGCCGGGCGAACAGACGATCCTTCCGCGCCACGCGAGTTCCTTGATCAATCCGCCCCAGCCATGAAACGCGCACCTGAGCAGCGCCTCGTCCATGCCATGCGCCCGGCAGGCGCGCTTCAGCCCGTCGCGCGTATCGTTCCCCTGCGCGATCTGCTCCTCCAGAAACGGCGCCCACGCCTCCTGCTGGGCGGCGGTCATCCCCCACCAGCCGTCGCGGAACGCGCCGCCCTGCCCCGCCGCGGACAAAAACAGCCCCAGCTCGTCCGCGCGCACGACGTGAATCGTCCCGCGCTGCGCCCAGACCTTCACCAGCCCATCGCTCCACCGCGCAGGATCATAGTCGCTCGCGCGCAGGCGCAGCGCCAGCGGCGGATTTCTGGAAAACTGCGCCTGAAGCCCGCAAACGTCCCGCACGACCTCCATCCCCGGCGCGCGGTTCAGCGCGTGGACGCCCTCCAGCGCCGCGGCCAGCCAAACAGACTGCTCCATCGCTTCCTCCCTTCGCAAAGCGCGCCGGCATCCGGATTCCCGGCGCATACCTGAGAAAACCCCGCCGCAGACGCGCTCTGCATGGAGCGCCGCGGCGGGGTCGTTCCGGCGGTCAGTCGAGTTCCAGCGCGCCGGTGTAGAGTTGATAGTAGGTGCCCTTCAGCTTCAGCAGATCCTCGTGCGTGCCGCGCTCGATGATGCGGCCGTGATCCAGCACCATGATGGCGTTGGCATTGCGCACGGTGGACAGCCGGTGGGCGATGACGAACACCGTGCGGCCGGCCATCAGCGCATCCATGCCGCGCTGGACGATGGCCTCGGTGCGCGTATCGATCGAGCTGGTCGCCTCGTCGAGAATCATGACGGGCGGGTCGGCCACGGCCGCGCGCGCAATGGCGAGCAGCTGGCGCTGGCCCTGCGAGAGGTTCGCGCCGTTGCCGTAGAGCATCGTGTTGTAGCCCTCGGGCAGCCGGCGGATAAAGTCGTCCGCGCCGGCCAGCTTGGCCGCGTCGATGCACGCGTCGTCGTCCGCGTCCAGATTGCCGTAGCGGATGTTCTCCATGACCGTTCCGGTAAACAGGTTCGTGTCCTGAAGGACGATGCCCAGGCTGTGCCGCAGGTCGGCCTTCTTGATCTTGTTGATGTTGATGCCGTCGTAGCGGATCTTGCCGTCGGCGATGTCGTAGAAGCGGTTGATCAGGTTGGTGATCGTCGTCTTGCCCGCGCCGGTGGAGCCGACGAAGGCCAGCTTCTGTCCGGGCTTCGCATACAGCGAGATGTTGTGCAGCACCGTCTTTTCCGGCGTGTAGCCGAAGTCGACGTCGAAGAACCGCACGTCGCCCATCAGGCGGGTGTAGGTGGTGGTGCCGTCGTGGTGCGGATGCTTCCACGCCCAGACGTTCGTGCGCTCCTTGCACTCGGTCAGGCTGCCGTCCGGATTTTCCTTGGCGTTGACCAGCGTGACGTAGCCCTCGTCCGCCTCGGGCTCTTCGTCGAGCAGGGCGAAGATGCGGTGCGCGCCCGCGAGGCCCATGATGACCATGTTCACCTGATTGGAGACCTGGCCGATGGAACCGGCGAACTGCCGCGTCATGTTCAGGAAGGGCACCACGATGCTGATGCCGAAGGCCATGCCGGAGATGCTGATGTTGCTCGCGCCCGAGAGCATCAGCGCGCCGCCGACCAGCGCCACCACGACGTACATCACGTTGCCGATATTGCCCATCATAGGCATCAGGATGTTGGCGAAGCGGTTGCCGTTTCGGGCGTTGTAGAAGATCTCGCCGTTGACCTTGTCGAAATCGGCCTTGGCGCCGTCCTCGTGGCAGAAGACCTTGATGACCTTCTGGCCGGTCATCATCTCCTCCATGAACGCCTCGGCCTTGGCCAGCGTGACCTGCTGACGCAGGAAGTACTTCGAGGAATGGCTGGTGATGTACCGTGCCGCAAACGCCATGCAGACAACGCCCACCACGACGATCAGGCCCAGAATGACGCTGTAATACATCATGATGCAGAACACCGACAGGAGCGTCACGCCGGAGATCAGCATCTGCGGCAAGCTCTGGCTGATCATCTGGCGCAGGGTATCGACGTCGTTGGTGTAGTAGCTCATGATGTCGCCGCGGCCATTGGTGTCGAAGTACCGGATGGGCAGATCCTGCATGTGGTTGAACATCTTCTCGCGCATCTTCTTCAGGGAACCCTGCGTGATGACGGCCATCAACTGCGTATAGGTGAAGCCCGCAAGCAGGCTGATGACGTACATCGCAACCAGAATGCCGACGAAGGTGAAGATCCGGCCGGACACGGAGGCCCAGTCGCCCGATCGATACGTCTCGTCCACGATGGCGATGATGTTCTGCATGAAGATCGAAGGAACGGCGCTGACGATGGCGTTGATCAGGATGCACACCAGCGTGACCGGCAGAAGCACCGGATAGAACTCAAACAGCGTGCGGATCAGGCGGCGCAGCACGCCCTTGGGCGCGCGCTGCCCGCGGGCCGTCGTCGTGCGGGCGTTGGAGGAAGCCGCATTGTTCTTATTCTTCGCCATCTTGATCACCTGCCTTGTTCTGGGTCGTATAGACTTCGCGATAGATCTCGCTGGTCTTCATCAGTTCATCGTGCGTGCCGACGGCGCTGATGCGGCCGCCTTCCATCACGACGATGCGGTCGGCATCCTGCACGGACGCCACGCGCTGCGCGATGATGATCTTGGTCGTCTCGGGGATGAACTTGCGGAAGCCGTCGCGGATCAGCGCGTCGGTGCGCGTGTCCACGGCGCTGGTGGAGTCGTCCAAGATCAGCACCTTCGGCTTCTTCATCAGCGCGCGCGCGATGCACAGGCGCTGCTTCTGGCCGCCGGAGACGTTGGCGCCGCCCTGCTCAATCCACGTATCGTACTTGTCGGGGAACTGCTGGATGAACTCATCCGCCTGCGCCAGCTTGCACGCCTCGAGCATCTCCTCGTCGGTGGCGTTCGGGTTGCCCCAGCGCAGGTTGTCCTTGATGGTGCCGCTGAACAGCACGTTCTTCTGAAGCACCACGGCCACATTGTTGCGCAGCGTCTCCAGATCGTACTTGCGCACGTCCACGCCGCCGACCCTGACGCAGCCCTCGGTGACGTCGTACAGGCGCGGGATCAGCTGGATCAGCGTCGATTTGGACGAACCCGTGCCGCCCAGAACGCCGATGACCTCGCCGGACTTGATGTGCAGGTTCACATCCGCCAGCGCCATGCGCTCGGCCTTTTTGGAATACTTGAAGCTGACGTCGTCGAAGTCGATGGAGCCGTCCCGGACCTCGGTCACGGCGTTGGGCGGGCTGACCAGATTGCTCTCCTCGCTGAGCACCTCCACGATGCGCTCCATGGACTCCATCGACATGGTGATCATCACGAACACCATCGACAGCATCATCAGGCTCATCAGAATCTGGAAGCTGTATGTGAGGATGGCGGACATCTGTCCCACGGCGACCTCCGTGCCCCGGCTGGTGATGACGGCATAGGAGCCGAAGGACAGCACAAACGCCATGCCGGCGTACACGCAGAACTGCATGATGGGGTTGTTGAGGGCCATGATGCGCTCGGCGCGGGTGAAGTCCTTGCAGACGTCCTCCGCGGCGGCGCCGAACTTCTTCTTTTCATAGTCCTCGCGCACATAGCTCTTGACCACGCGCATGGCCTGCACGTTCTCCTGCACCGAGTCGTTCAGCGCATCGTACTTGCGGAACACGCGGCGGAAGATCGGCGTCGCCTTGCGGATGACCAGCACCAGCCCGACGCCGAGCAGCGGGATGGTGACCAGGAAGATCATCGCCAGGCGGCCGCCTATGGCGAAGCCCATGATGAACGAGAAGATCAGCATCAGCGGGCCGCGGATGGCCACGCGGATGATCATCATGAACGACATCTGCACGTTCACGACGTCGGTGGTCATTCGCGTGACCAGGCTGGACACCGAGAACTTGTCGATGTTTTCAAACGAATAGTCCTGAATGCGATAGAACATATCCTTGCGCAGATTGCGCGCAAATCCCGTCGAGGCCGTTGCGCACGTGTTGCCGGCCGCGACGCCGAAGATCAGCGACAGCACGGCCATGACAACCAGCTGGACGCCGTACCGGGCGATGACGTCCATGCCGCAGCCTGCCTGCATTTCGTTCACCAGATTGGCGGTCGTGAACGGGATGATGCATTCCAGAATGACCTCAACCGTAACCAGCAGCGGCGTCAACATCGCCGGTTTTTTGAACTCGCGGATGCTGCGAGCCAGAGTTTTTACCATAAGTGACATTCCTCCTCATCGCCTGATCGCGCAAGCGCGCGTCACATCGTCTCCAATGTCTTTCGCCCCCGGCATTCACCTGTCCAGATTTGCGGACATGAGCGCGGCGGTTTCCATAAATGCGGCGAGCTGTGCGTTCGACAGGCCCTCTGTAAGGCACCGTTCGGTGCGGCGTAGGCATTCGCCGACCTCTGCGTCGAGCCGGATCGCCTTTTCGGTGGGAATCAGGCTCTTCAGCCGGGCGTCGCTCGCGACGCTCCTGCGCTGGATCAGGCCGTTCTTCTCCATCAGCTGTAACACGCCGGTGGCGGTGGAACGGCTCATGCTGAGCGCGCTTTCCACATCGCGCTGATACACCGGACCCTCTGCGCATTTCACGAGGATGTAGTGTATCACCCTGCTCTGCACCCCTGTGAGACCCAGGCTCTGCATGTCGGCATTCATGCGCTTTCCGAGCTTGTGGGACAGGACGCTGATCCAGACCCCACAGTCTTTCTCCACTCAGGGTTTCCCTCCTCTCGTGCCAGCGGGCGGCGCGCGGCGTCCGCGCGATCCCGGGCGAATTGTTCGGAAGCAAACAATATTCTAGCGCGCGAATGCTGGATTGTCAACACAACATTTGACCTTTTTTCTGTGAAAACAAGGTGAAATCTTGAGCCGTAGGCCCGGAGCCGCGCCGGGGCCGAAAAACCTCGCCCACGCCTCCGCTTTTCCGCCCCGCAGGCGGCGCATTTCATGCAGAGCGCAATCCCCGCCGGATTGCCGGCTGCATTTTTTCCAACCTCACCCTTCAGCCAAAGCGCCAACAAACCCGGCTTCCAAATATGAAACCCGGCTTCCGAAACGGAAAGCCGGGTTTGAACGCCCTTGAAATGAAGTTGTTTAGCGCTTGCTGAACTGCGGCGCGCGACGGGCAGCCTTGAGGCCGTACTGGCGTACAGTTTAGCGCCGGTTTTCCTTGATATTACGGGCTTTTTGGGCCCTGCCCTCA
>MHCFC02800__coassemble_715_pt1 | contig 16641 bp, 12 predicted proteins | sample MHCFC02800__metabat2_low_PE_014 | metagenome-assembled genome bin MHCFC02800 | reverse complement strand
CGTCCCTCAGGATCCGGACGGTGACCGCGCCGCATTCATCCGTTCGGTAGACCTCAGATCCGGCCGATTCGAGCCGCTCAAGCGTCTGTTCAGACGGATGCCCATAGTTGTTCTCGCCGACGGGGATGATCGAAACCTGCGGCGTCAGCTCCGCCAGCATCCGATCGCTGCACGCCTGCGCCGAACCGTGATGCGGTACCTTGAGCACATCGACGTCCGGCAGCGGCGACGGTTCGCCTTCCGCCGAGAGATCGCCGGTGAACAATACGCCGCTTTCGCGATACGCCACCTCGACGACCATCGAAAGGTCGTTGACCGAATTCGTCGCGCCGGCGGGCGCGCAGATTCGCGCGACGGCATGGTCGGACAGCCTGATCTCGGCTCCGGCGGACAGCTCGACGATCGGGATTCCCTTCTCCCCGGCGAGGTCGATGCCGGCCCGCACGGTGTCGCTCGCGTCGGCCTCGAACCAGCCCTCGGGGACGTAGATCGCCCCGGGCGGCATCTCCTCGATCAGCTCGGCCAGCCCTCCGGCGTGATCGTAGTGCGGATGCGAGAGAAAGACCGCGTCCACGCCGAGGCAGGAGGCCGTCACATAGTCCGTCACCGGCGAATAGAGGTCACCCGTGTCGAACAGATAGACGTGGCCCTCCGTGCGCACGACGGCGGCGTCGGCCTGCCCCGCGTCGAGAAAGACCGCCTGAAAGCCCGCCGTCTGAACGCGGGCGCACAGAATGGAAACGCCGATCAGCCCGGCCAGCCCGACCGGCAGAAACCGGCGGATGCGGATGGACGCCCGGCTCATTCCCGAAGCAGCGATCATCAGCGCATAGTGCGCGGCCGTGAGCCAGCCGGGATAGTGCGGCGCGTGGATGGCGCCCGGCGGCAGCGCGGAAAACCAGTTGACGACCTCCACGAGCATCGAAAACAGCAGATTCGCGCCCGCTGCGGCGAGCTGCGCCAGCGGCATCCAGACCACCGAAAGCACCAATGCGATCAGCGCGATCGGGTAGGCGTACATCGAAAGCGGGATCGCCAGCAGGTTGACCGGTATGGCGATGAGCGGCTGGGAACCGAAGAACTCGATGATCGTCGGCAGCGTCGCCAGCTGCGCGGCCAGCGTCGAGCACAGCAGCTGCGGAAAGTACTTCGCTGCGCGCAGCGCAAGGTTGCCCGTCCAGCTCGCGCGCGGCTTGATCCTGCGAAGACGGTCGACGCCGAACAGCCGCTCCAGCGGCGGAGCGAGCAGCAGGATTCCCGCCGACGCCTGAAACGAGAGCGTGAATCCGCCGTCCAGTATGAACAGCGGGTTGAATGCCAGCATGCCCAGCAGCGCCGTCGCCAACCGCGTCACCGGATCGGACGGGCGGCCGAGCACCGGCGCGATGCTGAAGCTCGCAAACATGACCGTCGCGCGGATGAGCGACGCAGGAAAGCCGATCAGAAATCCATATCCGAGGATGACGGCGAGCGTGACCGCCACCGCCGCCCTGCGCGGCAGGATGCGGTTCAACAGCGCCGAGACCGCGACCGCCAGCACGGAGATGTGCATGCCCGAGATGCAGATCAGGTGGGTGATGCCCGTCTGGCTGAAGCGCTCGGTCAGCTCCGAGTCCATGCCCGTCCGGTCGCCGAGCACGAATGCGCGCACCAGCTCCGCGTTGTCTGGAAAGAGCTCGCCGATTCGATCGGAAATCGCGCGCCTCGCGGCGATCATCCATCCGCCCAGTCCGGGATCGCACGACACGACCTCGACGTCCTCGAGCTTTGCCGCCGCCATGCCGGTCATGCCGTCCGACAGCAGCCATTCCCGCGCGTCGAACTCATACGGGTTGGTCGCCGCGTCCTGCGGCCAGATGTGACCAAAACAGCTCAGACGCTGGCCGTATTCAATGCCCTCCAGTGGCAGGATGTCGCTGCGAAGGTAGAGGCGAACCGTGTGGCGCACGGGCGCTCCGTCCATCTCGTCCACGCGGAGCGCGCAGACGATGCGGTCGCCATCGGCGTTGAGCGACGGCTCCGAGACGACTTTTCCTTCAAATGGAATGGAAAACCGCTCGGGCACCTGCGGATTCATCTGACAGGCCAGCTGCATCCGCGCGCCGCCCAGCATCACGGCGGCTGCCATCGCGAGAAGAAACCATCGCCGGCCGGACTTTCGCAGGATCAGACCATAGAGCGCGGCGAGCGCCGCGGCGCAGGCGAGCCATGCGCCCAGCGCGAATTCATGGCGCTGGGCGATCAGCACGCCCGTCAGAAAGCAGGCCGCGCTCACCGCCAGTGGCCGCGCAAGCCATTGGCGCCGGACAAACCCCGCCAGCGCCCGCATGGTCAGACGTAGTGCGATTCGCCGCAGGCGGCGATTTCCGCGCCGGGGAAGAACTCGCGCGCTTCACTGCGAAGTTCGTCGGGATCGTATTTGGGATTGAAGTGCGTCAGCAGAAGGCGCTTGACGCCCGCGTCGCGCGCGAGCTTGCCGCACAGCGCAGCGGAGAGGTGGGGCGCCTCCTGCGAGTAGTCCGCCGTCGAGAGGCCCGCGTCCGCCAAGAGCAGATCCGCGCCATTGCAGAACAGTTCGAGCGCGCTGTCCGTGTTGGAATCGCCGGTATAGACGAAGCGCGCGCCGTCGCAGGCGACCGAGATGGCGTACGTCTCCACCGGATGGCGCACCGGGCAGAAGCTCAGCGACATCTCGCCGACCGTGGCTTGGCGCATAGGCCAGAGATCGATCTGCCTGTCCTCGAGGAGGGCGCGAACCTCGCCCGGCGTCCGCGGCGCATAGACGTCCAGCGGACGCTTGCGCGGATTGAATTGCAGCGCATAGTGCAGCGGCAGCATGTCCGACATGTGGTCGTAGTGGAGATGGCTTAAGACGATCGCGTCGAGCCGGTCGATCGAAACACGCTCGAACAGGCGCGCGAGCACGCCCGCGCCGCAGTCGATGAGCACCGCCGTGTTTCCGCTGTCGCTTTCGAGCAGATAGCCCGAGCAGGCGCCGCCCGGCGCAGGATAGGGGCCGTTGTTGCCGAGTATCGTCAATCGCATGAACATCCTCCTCACAGAGCCGCTGCAAGCGGCACAGCGCGCCGCGGCTTTCGATTGATCGGGCATTTACGCATTCATTATAGCACAAACCGGAGCAAATTGTCCATCTCGCGGCCCGGCTGCGCGGTGATTTTTGCCGTCCCGCCGGCATAGAATGGATCGTATCGATGAGGAGCGTGGTGAAATGAACTACCTGGGCGTGTACCACTCCAACTATCCGAGATCGACGCGCGGCATTTGCGATGCGCCGTGCGTCTCCAAGGGACGGATGACGCTGTGCGCGGCCGATTCGGCCTCGGAGGGATGCCTGCTCGCCATGGCCTGCGGCCGCATCCGCAACCGGGATTCACTGTTGAACCGGCTGCGCTGCCCGCCGCGCACCAGTGCGGCGGAACTGATCCTGGCGGCCTACCGGGAATGGGGAACCGACTATCCGAAAGAGGTCGAGGGCGCCGTGGTGACGTGCGTGATGGACGTCGCCCGCGACCGCATGGTGCTCTCGCGCGACCGCATGGGCGAACTGCCGGTATTCTACGCGGCGGCGCCCGACGGCGGAGTCGTCTTTTCCGATCATCCGGACTCGCTGCTCAAGACGGCCTCGGCGCCGCCGGTCGTGGACGCGGCTGGCCTGTGCGAGCTGTTCGGACTGGGGCCTGCGCGCACGCCGGGGAGGACGCCGCTGCGCGACGTCCATTCCCTGGAGCCGGGCTGCGCGCTGATCGGGGAGGGAAGCCGCAACCGCGTTGAGGCGTACTTTGCGCTGCGCCCAGCGCCGCACCTTGAGGATGCGGAGGAGACCATCGAGCACACGCGCGCGCTGCTCAACGACGCCGTTGCATTCATCGCGCCGCTGCATCCGGCGGCGATGCTGTCCGGAGGGCTGGATTCGACCGCGCTTACGGCGATGCTTGCGAGACAAAACGGCCGCATCCTGTCGTTTTCCGTGGACTATCGCGACAACGCCGAGGACTTCCGGCCGAGCGCCTTCTGCCCGTCGATGGATGCGCCGTTCGCCTCGATGGCCTCGCAGGCGTTTGGCACGGAACATCATGTGGTCGTGCTGGATCAGGCCGCGCTCGCCAGCGCGCTCTCGGACGCCGTATCCGCGCGCGGATTTCCCGGCATGGCGGATGTGGACAGCTCGCTTCTGCTGTTCGCGGCGCAGATCGCCCGGCGCGCGCCGGTGGTCGTCTCCGGAGAGTGCGGCGACGAGGTGTTCGGCGGCTATCCGTGGTTTCGCGAAGGCGCGCATCTCGGCGAGGACGCATTCCCGTGGTCGGGCTCGGTCGCGCTGCGCGAATCCATTCTGTCCGAATCGCTGCGCAGCCGCCTGAACCTTCCGGAGTACGTCAGAAGGACGCTGCGGTCGGCGGTCGAACAGACGGGCATCGACTGCGCGCCGGACGATCGCGAGGGCGAACTGCGGCGCATCCAGCTGCTCTGCTTCCGTTTTTTCATGGCCAATCTTCAGGAGCGCGCGGTGCGCATGTGCGAGCCCGCCGGGCTGACGGTGCTGACGCCGCTGTGCGACGAACGGCTGGTGCAGTATGTGTTCAACGTGCCGTGGAAGATGAAGTTCATGGGCGGCATGGAAAAGGGGCTCTTCCGCGCCGCCGTTCGCGACCTGATGCCGCGTGAACTGAACGAACGCCGGAAAAGCCCCTATCCAAAGACATGCAGTCCGATCTACACGGAGATCATCCGCGGAATGACGGCGGCCATGCTGGCCGACCGCGATGCGCCGATCCTCGAATGGATCGACGCCGGCCGCGTGCGCGCCCTCGCGGAATCGCCGTTGGATCCCGCGGAGACGCCGTGGTTTGGCCAACTGATGGCTGGGCCGCAGATGCTGGCCTATCTTCTGCAGGTAAACACGTGGATGCGCGAGCGCAACGTCACGGTGTCGCTGTGATTTCCGGGACGGCCGAAGGCTCTGGAGAGACGAGGCCGGGATTGGGGAGAAGGACGCTCCGAAGATAGATGCTGCCGGAAAGCGTCTGGGCGGAAATTCCCTCGATGTAGAAGCGAACGCCCGCGATGCCCTCCAGCTCGCACAGCGTGTTTACGATGGCGTAGACGACGCCACGCTCCGCCGTGGCGTCCAGCGCCTGAGCCTGGCGATAAAAGTTGGCCGACAGATTGACGCTGGCGATGCCGTCCGAGACGGAAACGCCCAGGATGTCGTCGTAATAGACGCCGGTGGGGAAGACGCTGGCGCTATCGCTCTGCGCCAAAATGCCGTCAAACAGCGCATACAGCACGCTGAGCGGAGAGGCTGCGCGCACACTTGAAATCGCGCGTTCGACGCGCTCAAATGTGCCGTCCGCATGGGGAAGATACAGCGCGACGGCGCTGGAAATACTGGAGGCAAAGTCCGACCGGCGGATCGTTCCGCCTTCAAACTCGATCTGAGATTCGCCGACGGCGCAGCCGAGGACTTCCTCGTTGCCAATTCGGATGGAGACCGCGTCAATTTCCGGCGCGAACGAACAGATCGTCAGCACGACCGAGCCGATCAGCTGCCATTCCTCGAGGCCGGAAAACGCGAGATAATTGCGCAGCGTGGAGGAAAAATCGAGCCTGAGCACGCGCTCGCCGGCCGGCGAGATCTCAATCGCCGGGTTTTCCAGCAGGAAGTCCGCGCCGTCGGGGATGGCCGTCGTTGCGCCCGGGGTCGACAGCGGGCCTTCGCACAGCGCGCGGATCAGCCCCGAGGCATAGTCGCTGCTGTCAAACGACACCGTTCGCAGTTCCGGCATCAGGCCGTTTCCGGCGGATGCCGGGAAGTACAGCGCCGCCGTGCGCTCAATGGCCCCGGTCTGGGATTCGATAAAGTATTCGCGCTCGGCGCTGATCTGCGCATAGGCAGAAGTGATGGAGGAATACATCTCCGTCTGAATGCCAGTGGGAAGTCCGGCCACGGCGATGGAGCGGCCGTCGATCAAAACGTTCACGCCCTCGACACCCTCGATGGACAACAGCGTATTTCCGATGGAGGCGAGCATCATCATGTGCTCCTGTTCGCTCTGGACGTCGAGCGCGTCGAGCGACAAGTTGACCGTCGCAATGCCGCAGGCGTATTCGACGCCGAGAAGTTGCGTCCCCGACGGAATGACGTCCATCCGGTCGGGAGAAGACCCCGAGCGAAGGAGCGCGTTGACCGCCTCCTCGCAGATGTTCTCTCCTTCGGAGACGGCGATGCTCCGGGTTACGGTCGAGAACGACGTTCCATCTGCGGCGACGTAATAGAGCGTCACGCTGACGGGCGGCACGTCCATGGTCTCGCCGAGAATCATGGACGCCGGCTCCTGCGACGGTTCAGGCAGGACGATCTCCGCCTCCGTCTCCGGCGCATAGGGCGCGCGGACGCACCCTGTCAGCGAAAGGCAGACCGCCGCGGCGAGCGCCGCGGCGAGCGCGCGCTTAAAGGCCATCGCACTGCTCCCTTCTAAAATTCAAATCATTGGCTCCGGCGCCTGTCTGAAAGAGAAAGCACGGTTTAAGAAGATCTTTCAAACAGGGCCGGATGCACGGCGCTCACTTCGCAGCGAGTGGAAGCTCAATAGTGAACGTGGTGCCCTTGCCCTCCTCGCTGGAAGCGGTGATCGTCCCGCCGTGGAGCAGCACGATCTGCTTGACGATGGAAAGCCCCAGCCCCGTGCCGCCCGTCGCGCGCGAGCGCGCCTTGTCCACGCGGTAGAATCGGTCGAAGATGTGCGGCAGGTCGTCCGCTGGGATGCCGATGCCGGTGTCCGCCACGCGAACAATCGCCTTCTTGCCCGCGCGGGAAATGCTGGCGTGCACTTCGCCTCCGCGCGGCGTGTACTTGATGGCGTTGTCGATGACGTTATAGATCACCTGCTGCAATTTGACGGCGTCCCCATTCACTTCCACAGTCTCGCGGCCGGAGCAGTCCAGTTCGATGCCGTTTTCGCGCGCAAGCGGCGCCAGACGCTTGATCTGTTCGAGCAGAAGGTCGTTCAAATCGAGGTCGGCGGTGTTCAGCCGCATGCCGCCGCTGTCGATGTTCACCAGCGTCAGTAGGTCGGAGACGATCCGGCTCAGCCGGTCGATTTCCTTGTTGACGTCGTTCAGGAATTCCTTGGTCATGCCGGGATCGAGCGGATCCTGATAGAGGATCGTCTCGATGAGGATCTTCATCGTGCTCAGAGGCGTCTTGAGCTCGTGCGAGGCGTTGGAGACGAATTGATTTCTCGTCTTGTCCAGCAGCGCCAGCCGCTCGGACATGCTGTTGAACGCCGCGGCCAGTTCGGCGAACTCGTTGCGCCCGCGAACGTTGACGCGCGCGCTGAAATCGCCGGCGGACATCTTCGCGATGCCCTCGCGCAACTCGCCCACGGGCCGCGTGATCGTGCGGATGAGGAACACGCTCATCAGGATGACCAGCGCGGCCACGACAACGAGCCACGTGAGGATGCGAAGCTGTATGTCGTGCAGGCTTTCGTAGATTTCCTGCACCTGCGAGATGTAGATCACCGCGCCCAGACCGGTTTCGGGGTCCGCGAGGATGGGGGAGGCGAACACCCCGGTCATCAGGCTCGCATAGGAGAGCGCGCTCAACCACGGCGAATCGTCGCCATTGTAAAAGCCGTAGCTCGACTCCGCGCCCGCGAGCACGTCGGCCGCCTCAGCGCTCTGAAGCCGCGTGCCGTTGAGGATCGACAGCGTGTCCACCTGGACGACGCCGTAGCGATCGAGCACCAGCACGCGGCTCAACCCATCGGCACAGATTTCAAGCGCGGAAAGATACATCGCGTCCACGTCCATCGCGGCCATCGGCTCGCGCATCTGCTCGGCGAGCGAATCGGCCACGCGCTGGTCGTCCCGCACGCGCTGCGTAAACAGATATTCGCCCACCAACTGGAGCAGCGATACGCCGACCACCGAGAAGGCGACGCCGATGATCAGCAGGTAAGCGACGAGTATCTTCCAGCGTATGGAATACAGGCCGGACTTAATCCTTGTCAGTGAAATAGTAGCCAACTCCCCACTTCGTGAAGATGTACTCGGGCTGGCTGGGCACCCTTTCGATCTTCTCGCGCAGGCGGCGGATGTGCACGTCTACCGTGCGAAGATCGCCCAGATAGTCGTATTTCCAGATCGTTTCAAGCAGACTTTCCCGGGAAAAGACCTTGCCGCGGTTGGTGACGAACAGCTGTAGCAGGTCGAACTCCTTCGCCGTCAGGTTGACTTCGCGGTCGCCGACGGTGACGGAGCGGTTGTTCATGTTGAGCTTCAAATCGCGCACGGTCACAATCCGCGGCGCGTTTTCGCGCTGCATCATCGTGCGGCGGAAGATCGTCTTGATGCGCGCCTTAACCTCGAGAATGTTGAATGGCTTGGTCATGTAGTCGTCCGCGCCGTATTCAAGCCCGAGGATTTTGTCCATATCGTCGCCCTTGGCGGTCAGCATGATGATCGGCACGTTGCTCTTTTCGCGAATGCGCTGGCAGACCTCGATGCCGTCGATTTTCGGCAACATGACGTCGAGCAGCACCAGATCGAACTGCCCGGCAAAAAATTTGTTGACGGCCTCCTCGCCGTCCACGGCGGAGTCCGTCTCATAACCGTCCTGTTCCAGCGAATATTTCAAACCCTTTACGATCAATGGCTCGTCGTCGACGATGAGTATCTTCCTTGCCACGTGGGAACCTCCTTGACCTTGCAGATCGGCTCGAATTCAACAGAGCCGAAATTTTGAGTTCATGATTTTGTCAACATTATTATACACGATTGAACGTCCCATTTCAAGGGCGCGTTTGTAAATGTTAGAATTTTCTGCCCGGGCTGTACAAAGCCCTCGGAAAGTGGTATAATAGTATACGCATCATTTTGAAAAGCCGTCTATCGGAAATTATGGAGGAAAAAATGCACACCCGTGGAATCCGCTGTCTGGCGTCGCTCATTGTGATGGCGCTTCTGCTGCTGTTCGCATCGCCGGCCCTGGCGGCGCCTTCGGATTACGATTCATCCGCTCCGGCCTCGCTGACGGAGGATCAGCTCTACGGCAGTTCGGCCATCGTCGTCGATGCTGATACCGGCGAGGTGCTCTTCAGCAAAAATGCGCGCACGCGGATGTATCCCGCAAGCACGACGAAGATTATGACGCTCCTGCTCGCGCTGGAGACTGGGTGGGATCTGGACACGATGGTGACCATTCCGCCCGAAGCGGAGAACATCCCGTCGGACAGTTCAACCGTCCCGGTCTATTCAGGCGAGACGATGACGTTTCGCGACCTGCTCTACGGCATGATGCTGCGCTCCGGCAACGATGCGGCAAACGCGGTAGCCGTGCTGGTGGGCGGCTCGGTCGCCAATTTTGTCGAACGCATGAACGCCCGGGCGCAGGAGCTTGGATGCGAAGGCACGCATTTTGCCAACGCCCACGGCTATCACGACGAAAACCATTACACAACCGCGCAGGACTTGGCGATCATCGCCCGGGCGGGCATGCAGAACGAAACCTTCCGCGAAATCGTATCGACCTATTCCTATACGATGAACATTTCCACTCGCGGAGAGGTTCCGATCACCAATGGCAATCTGATGCTCAACCCGACGGGCAACTACTACAATGAGGACAGCATCGGCGTCAAGACCGGCTATCACAGCCGGGCGGGCTATTGCCACGTCGGTGCGGCTTCACGTGACGGCGTGACGCTGATTACCGTGACTCTCAACTGCGAGCAGCGCGAATACGGCTGGGCTGATACCGAGCGCCTGTCCGAGTATGGCTTCACCTGTTATACTGGCTATTCGCTCGAACAGTTGTTTGAATTGGCCGGATCGCGCATTGCGACGGTGCGCGTTTCCAATGCGCACGAGGACGACGCGCAAAACGGCCTGCTGGAGCTGCGGATTACGGACGTCAGTGATTCGTCCTATGCCCGCTTTGTCCGCACCGGCGATGAGGATGCGCTGTCTGCCGCGCTGGACGATTTTGTCTCGCGCTCTGCGGTCAGCGATCTCAGCAACCTCACAGCGCCCATTTCCATGGGGGAAATCGTCGGCAATTTCACCTATACCGCGCAGGACGGCTCGCAGATCACCGCTACGCTCATCGCGGGGCGCGATATTGCGGAACAGCCAGAACCGACGACGATCTACGACCTGTTCCCGTTCCTGCATGTGTTTGACAACGTGCTGGTGCGCATTCTGCTGGTCGTGCTCGCGCTGCTGATCGTCGTGTTGATTCTCCGCGCGCGCTCGGAACGCCGCCGCAAGGAGCGCCGCCGCCGCGAACTCTATGAACGCCGCCGCAGGGAGTACATGCAGAGGCAGCGGTCGAATCCGCCCAGGCGGAATTCCAATTCCCGGGGAACCTATCGTTCCACCTCAAATGGGCGCCGGAATGCGCGCGGAAATACGCGCACGCGCAGGCGCGACGATTACGACGATTTTTAATCGACCTGCTGTATAAAGCCCTCTGTTCGTTCCATACTGGAACCAACGGAGGGCTTTTGCTATGAACAAAAAGGAAAACCGGCATTTGGAACAGGCGGGACAGTGCATTCGGCGCTATGCGTGGCGGATTCGCGCGAAAGGCGTCCGAGTAAAACGGCTGCTTGGCGCGGGCTTGAGGGCATTTCGCGCCGGAAGCCGCCGCGCGATGGAAGGAATCCGTGTGTGCATCGAGCGCATTCGGACGCAGGCGCAACAGAGCGCGCAAACAAAGCAAACGCGCAGGGCGAAAGTTCGGCCATTTCCGAGCGCGAAGGACGCTGCGCCGCGTCAGAAGCGCAGCTTTACCGAATGGATCGCGGCGGCCAAAGGCGCTGTGCATCGCAACTTGCGGCGTGCGGCGAGCGCAGTTGCCACGGCGTCAAAGCGCGTAAGGCGGCACGCCTTCGCCCCCGCGCTTCGACAAGCGGTCGGCGCGCCGCTGAGGCGGGGCGAAACAGGGAAGCTGCGCGCCGAGGCGCAAGATCCGCTTCGGAGCAAGGGGGATGCATCGCGCGCAAAGGCGCGGGATTCACTCCGGGACGAAGGGCATGAATCGCGCGCAGAGGCGCGGGATTCGCGGCGGGAAGCGTTCAAAAGCGCTCGCGTTTTGAAGCGTGAAAGGCGTGTCACCGAGCGCGAACGGCCGGCCTTGCATGCCATGAGAAGCGCGCTGTTTGCGGCATCGCTGCGGCAGACGATCGGAAGCCACCCGCGCCACGCCTCGGAAGCGATGCGTGCGCTGGGACAGGCGCTTCGCCGCGGATTCGTTTGGCTGAAAACCCGGCGCGAAGCCATTGGATACTACTCTGTGCTGGCCATCGTCCTTGCGGCGCTGGGTACGGCGGCCTATGGATACCGCAATGGCTCCGTCCGCGAGACGGGGGCGCCGTCTGCGACGGTCGACCCCGCGCGCGCCGCCCAGGCACAGCCCGAGCCAACCGCATCGCCCGAACCCACGGAAGAACCGTTCCTCGCACCCATCGGCGGCGAAATCATCGCCGGCTATGCGGCGGATGAACTGGTGTGGTCGGATGCGCTCGGCATGTGGCAGACGCATCCGGCCATCGATCTCGCCGCATCGGCCGGGGAAGCCGTGGTTGCAGCCGCGGACGGAACCGTCGTGGAGACCTATTCAGACCCCATCTATGGAAACGTCATCGCGATCGACCACGGCGGCGGGCGCGTGATCCGCTACGCCTCGCTGAATACGCTTCAGCTGGTCAAAGCGGGGCAGGAAGTCGCGCGTGGCGAGGTCATCAGCGCCGCCGGTATGTGCGACGGCGAAGCCGAACTCGGCGCGCACGTCCATCTGGAATACTATGTCAACGGCGCGCCGGAAGACCTGAGCGCAATTCTCGGCTGACCTGCGGTCAGCTGCCCGCAATTCCGGATGCGCTTGCCAACAGGGAAATGCGTGTGCTATAATGGATGGGCGGCTTTGGCCGCCCATCCGCCTGTCTGGCGGCAGAGAGCAGAGGCATACGGAGGCGTTCGCATGGCGAGACTATGGGCAAAAATCATTGTAAAGCACCGCATTTCCCGACAGGGCACCGCGCCCTGCTCGTTCGACGACGTTCAGCCGGCGTTGACAGAGCTTTGCCGGGAATTTGACATTCCCAACCCGATCTGGCTGGGAAAACACGACCGGGAGTTTCAGGAATTCCGGCACACGGCCTTTTTGCCGGAGCACTTTATGGAGGACGTCGCGTTCGACAAGCTCGAAATTGAATTTCTGGACGACGAAAACAAGAAGCGCCGCAGCCAGGATCCGCGCAATCAGTTCGACGGATTCTGACCGGCAGAAAGGCACGGAGGAAGCATGGCGAAGAGCAAGACCATCTATGTCTGCAACGAATGCGGCTATCAGACGCCGCGATGGCTGGGCAGGTGCCCGGAGTGCGGAAGCTGGAACACGCTCGAGGAACAGGTGAGCGCGCCGAAAGCAGAGCCTGCTGAGAAAAAACTTCGGCGCGCGCCGGGAAACGACGCCGAAGCGCTGCGGGTGGATGAAATCCCCGACGAAGCGCCGGCCCGGCGCAGCTGCGGCATTGGCGAACTCGACCGCGTGCTCGGCGGCGGCGTCGTGGACGGCTCGATGGTGCTGGTCGGCGGGGACCCGGGCATCGGAAAATCCACGCTGCTGACGCAGGTCTGCGCGAACATGGCCCGCGATGGCGCGCGCGTGCTCTACGTTTCCGGCGAGGAGTCCGCGCGGCAGATCAAAATGCGCGCCAACCGCCTGGGCGCGGGCGGCTCGGGCTTCTTCGTGCTGTCCGAAAACGACATGACGACCGTGGAAAAGCGAATGGAGCAGCTTTCGCCGAGCGTGATGGTGGTTGACTCCATCCAGACGATGTACCTTCCGGAGCTGGCCTCCGCGCCGGGAAGCGTCTCGCAGGTGCGCGAATGCGCGTCGCTGCTGATGCGGCTGGCCAAGTCCGGTGGGTGCAGCGTCTTTCTGGTCGGCCACGTGACCAAGGAGGGCGCGATCGCCGGGCCGCGCGTGCTCGAGCACATGGTCGACGCCGTGCTCTACTTCGAGGGCGACAGGCAGCACCAGTACCGTCTGCTGCGCGCGGTCAAAAACCGCTTCGGCTCGGTCAACGAGCTGGGCATGTTTGAAATGGCGTCCGAAGGGATGGTCGAGGTCGGCAACCCGAGCGAAGCGCTGCTCTCCGGGCGCGCGCACGACGCCAGCGGCTGCGTGGTCATGGCGGCGATGGAAGGCTCGCGCCCGCTGCTGACCGACGTACAGGCGCTCGTCGCGACCACCGTGTTCGGAAATCCGCGCCGCATGGCCAGCGGCGTCGATCAGGGACGCCTTGCGCTTCTGCTGGCCGTCATGGAGAAGCGCGCCGGCTTTCGGTTGTTCGACAAGGACGTCTATCTCAACATCGCCGGCGGCATGACGCTGACCGAACCGGCCGCCGATTTGGCGCTCTGCGCCGCGGTGGCCTCGTCGTTTCGCAACCGTCCAATCGGCTCCAACACGGCGGTGATGGGGGAAATCGGCCTGGCCGGCGAGATCCGCGCGGTCGCACAGGCGGAGCGGCGCATCTCGGAATGTGCGCGGCTGGGGTTCAGCCGCGTGCTGTTGCCCAAAGCCAACCTTCGAGGGCTGCGCCGCATTGAGGGCGTCGAGGTCTGCGGCGTGGACAGCATCCATCGCGTCGCTCGGACTATTGCGGGATTGACGAAAGCGCGTCTCGGAGAACGCGCCCGATCCATTTTTGAAAGGCATACATAGAAAGCGCCCTCTGCGCACAAACTAGGACAGATTTCAGACCGCGCTTCACGGCGCGTAAGTTTGAACGCAGGCGTTTCAGGCGTGCGGCCGAAACGCCATCATCTGAGAGGTGAGGTTTGTGAGCAAGGCAAAGCGCGTATTTGTGCTGCTTGCGCTGGTGGTGTTGGCGCTGAGCAGCTGCCTGTCCGACGAAACAGATGGGTCACCCAGAGAAAGCGCCGCAGTTCCGGCGATTCCGGAGAAGCTGGAAATCGGCGGCGACGGCGTGCCCGTGCTGCGCGTCTATGACGTCGCTGCGGAGGAAATCGAGGAGATGAACCTCGAGGACTATGTGATGGGCGTCGTCGCCGGCGAAATGAAGAACGACTGGCCGATGGAGGCGCTCAAGGCACAGGCGATCCTCGCGCGCACCTTTGTGCTGAATTTCTGCGACACAAAGTCGTCGATGTACGAGGGCGCGGACATTTCCACGGACGTCAGCGAGGCGCAGGCCTATGCGCCCGAAAACATCAACGACCGCGTCCGTCAGGCGGTCGAGGAGACGACGGGCATGGTGATCAGCGCGGATGGAGAATATCCCTACGCATGGTTCTTCGCTCACTCCGGCGGCATGACGGAATTGCCCTCCGTCGCGCTTGACTATGAGGATGAGGATCCGCAGTACCTGTCCGTGGTGGAATCGCCGGATTCGGAAGACGCGCCGGACGACGTCAAACAATGGACGGTGCGCTTTACCGAGGAGGAGGTGCTCGCAGCCGCGGCCGGAACGGGGCTTGAATTGAGCGACATCGAGAGCGTAGAGATCGGTGAGCGGGGAGAGTCCGGCCGTGCAAAGACGCTGCGCATCAATGGAACTGCAATATCCGCCCCGTCTTTCCGCATTCAAATCGGCGCAAACCGGCTGAAGAGCACGATGATCGACAAAATCGAAGTGGACGAAGTGGGAAACGTCACCTTTGAAGGGCGCGGTTACGGCCACGGCGTCGGAATGTCCCAATGGGGCGCGTATGCGCTTGCGAACGAGGGAAAGAGCGCTGAAGAAATCGTTGAATACTACTTCAGCGGCGTAGATGTGGTCAACCTCTGGTAAGCATACGCGCATAATCGAATTTGGTCTGTGGAAAATCTAAAGATTTAAGCATATATTCTGTTGATAGACAAGCTCGCGGCCAATGCTACCGACTTCGGTTGGTTTCATGGCCGCGATTGTCTTTTTTACATGCGCATGGTATAATGGCAAAAAACGTTGGAGGATGCCATGAGATTGACGCGGCTCGCAGGGCTTGCGCTCGCGCTGATTCTATTGCTGACAGGCTGTTCGCCGATGGTCGAGGAGGAAAATTCAGAATCGCTTTCGGTCTATGCGACCTTTTATCCCATCTACGCCCTTGCCGAAATGGTGATTGGAGGCGTGCCGGATGTGGAGCTTCATTGCCTCGTCCAGCCGCAGGACGGCTGCCTGCGCAGCTATTCGATGTCCGACTGGGATCTTTCCTTGCTGGCGGCTTCTGCGGACGTCGTCATTGCCGGAGTGCGCGGCTTGGAATCGTTTGAGGGCACACTCGAAGCCCTTTCGGATCAGGCTTCAATCCTGCTGATTGAAGCGCTATCCGGATTGACGCTCTTCCAGGAGGACGAAGAGACGGACGAAGAATCCACGCATTTTGACGGTGCAAATCCGCACCTCTACATGTCGGTGGACGGCGCGATGTCGATTGTGGAAAACATCGAAACCGCAATGGTTCTGCTGGACGCGGATCATGCCGAGGACTATCGATCGAATGCGGCCGCAGCGCTTTCGGAACTGGAGGCGCTGAAGGCTGAGATCCAGCAAGAGACGGCGGACTGCGCCGGCCAAAGCGCAGCGGTTTTGAACGAGGCGCTGGTCTATGCTGCGCAGGATTATGGTCTGGAAATTGCAACGACCATCGTTCGTGAAAGCGGCGAAAGGCTGTATGACAGCCAGTTTGAGCAATGCGTAGAAATGCTTGAACAGAGCGGCGCAAAGGTTGTGCTGATCGAGCGGCAGGCGCCCAAGCCGTTCGTCGATGAACTGGAAGCGGCGGGATTCGCCGTCGCGCAGCTCGATGTATTGTCCACGCTCGGCGAAACGGACGGCGCACAGGGATATTTCGATGCGCTGCGCGAAAATGCCCGCGCCGTTGCCGAAGCGTTTTCGCGGGCAGAGGGCGAGGAGGTGGAAGGTTGAAACAGGTCACCATCTATACCGATGGCGCATGTTCCGGCAATCCCGGGCCGGGCGGCTGGGGCGCGATCCTCATTTACAAAGACACCCGGCTCGAACTCTCCGGCTACGAAGCGCACACGACGAACAACCGCATGGAGTTGCTTGCGCCCATTCAGGCGCTTTCCCGCCTGAAAGAGCCCTGCGAGGTCTGCGTCTATTCGGACAGCGCCTATCTCGTCAACGCCTTTCGCCAGCACTGGCTGGAAAACTGGGTGCGGCGGAATTGGGTCAAGAGCGACAAGAAGCCCGTCGAGAATCAGGATCTCTGGAAGGAAATCCTCGGTTATACGCAGAAGCATCGGATTCAGTGGATCAAAGTCAAGGGACATGCCGACAATCCGCTGAACAACCGCTGCGACGAGCTCGCGACGGGCGAAATCAAGCGCCACCGGCTCGAAAACAGATGAAGGAAGTTATTTCGGCTCCTGGGGGTCTTCCCGGAGCCTGACTTTTTTTGCGGCGAGGCGGCGGCGGTCATCCGACATGGCGGCATAATGGCGGCGCGTGGTGTTGACGTCGGTGTGGCCCAACACGTCGGCGACGAGGTAGATGTCGCCCGTCTCGTGATAGAGGTTCGTGCCAAATGTCGATCGGAGTTTATGCGGGCTGAGGTGCTTTTTCAACGGCGCGGCCAGCT